>Ga0074075_13648_pt1 | contig 15078 bp, 10 predicted proteins | sample YNPg_E_FD_63712 | JGI IMG/M metagenome (GOLD analysis project Ga0074075, IMG submission 63712) | Hot spring microbial communities from Beowulf Spring, Yellowstone National Park, Wyoming, USA - YNP_Beowulf Spring_E v2 (version 2) | ecosystem: Environmental > Aquatic > Thermal springs > Hot (42-90C)... | reverse complement strand
GGCATTACAGAACGGTTCAGTTCGATGGAACCTCCGCTGTGGGTGAAGGGGGATCGAGGTTGCTCTGAGAAGCAGGAAATCTCCATCGCGAGGTGGAGATGCCCCGTCCGTGAGGGCGGGGTAGTTCACGAACGGCAGGTTAGCGGATTGGACTGTGTATACTCCTCTGTGGTGTTCATAATTCTCCTCACGCAACTTAACGGTGGCTTCATACCATGGCTCAAGTCCTTCCTCATCCAGGTTTTCGGGAAGTTTCTTCCCCTGGAGATGGGGATAGTTCTCTTCTACACTGGGGGAGAGCTCTGGAGGAGGAAACTTCAGTTCAGCGGCAGAGGAAAGAGGTGGGTGATCACTCTAATGATAATTGGCGCGGCCCTCATCATATTTCAGGGGGCCCAGCTCTATCACCCCAGTTCTGGATGGATCAGCTACGCATTGCTTGGGTCTATATCTACGTTGGTTGGGGGCTTCATCGCCTTCGCTCACGTCAGGCTAAGGCGTGGGGAAGTTGTGATCTGATGTTCCATGATCCTCAATTTCCAACATCATTTGAACCTTCCATAGTGTAGCCATTAACCTAACAAATCATAGGACAAATCAGATTATTGCGTTCTCCTTGAGGTGGCGTTATTCATCCTTTGCCAACTATTCTCCTCATGTAGAAGAATTTTGTACCTCAATGACAACACTATGGAGAGATGCCGGCGGGTTAAGGCAGCTAAACTAGCTCAAACAGAATAGAAAGAACAGGTAAAGAAGGCACGGGAAGAGACGATGTTAACAGAGGAGGACATTGAGTCGGGGTTGGATAATGCGGGCTCAGTCACTGTTCACTAAGTATCAATTACCAGCATCAAGATTAATTGAGATACAGATTAGTAAACTTCCGTTGTCAAAGTTAAATGTGTCCGCTACAATTACACTCCATGGAAATAGTTAAGTCCAAGATTAGGACCCCGAAGGGAGAGGCCGTGGTCTACCCTCTCTCCCAACTGGAGGAAAGGGGGTATGAGGTCAGGAAACTTCCATACTCCATAAGGGTGTTGGTCGAGAACGCTTTGAGGAACCTCGACGGTAAGGTAGTAACTGAGGACGACCTGGACGCCATTTCCTCCTGGAAAGTTGGTAGGGACTTTCCGTTCAAGCCCTCAAGGGTAGTCATGCAGGACTACACTGGCGTACCGCTCCTTGTGGACCTGGCTGCCATGAGGGACAAGGTGGTGCAGCTCAAGGGGGATCCAAGGAAGGTGAACCCCATAATTCAGTCCGACCTCGTGGTGGATCACTCCATCCAGGTTGACTTCTTCGGGAGCAAGGAGGCCCTGGAACTGAACATGAGGAGGGAGTTCGAGAGAAACGAGGAGAGGTACAGGTTCCTCAAGTGGAGCCAGGAGTCCTTCAGGAACTTGAGGATAGTTCCCCCAGGACACGGAATAGTACATCAGGTGAACTTGGAGTACCTAACTCCGGTGGTGGACGTGAGGGAGTTCAAGGGAGAGTTAACCGCCTTCCCCGACACCCTCATCGGCACGGACTCCCACACTCCCATGATAAACGGTGCGAGCGTATTGGGATGGGGAGTGGGCGGCCTGGAGGCGGAGGCGGTTATGTTGGGTGAACCCTACTACATGTCCATTCCCGAAGTGGTGGGGGTCAAGCTAACAGGTGAGGTGAGGGAGGGAGTAACTCCCACAGACGTCGTGCTCTACCTTACGGAGAAGTTGAGGAAAATGGGGGTGGTGAACAAGTTCGTTGAGTACTTCGGTCCCTCCTTAAGTAAGCTCTCAGTGCAGGACAGGGCCACGATATCCAACATGTCACCTGAAAACGGTTCCACAGTTGGCTACTTCCCCATTGATCGGACGACCCTTGCCTACTTGAGGGGGACGAACAGGGACGCGGGCACGGTCGAGGTCTACGCCAAGGAGGTGGGGCTCCTTTACGGCGATGAACCTAGGTACTCTCAGGTGGTGGACGTGGACTTAGGTGAGATCGAACCAGCCATCGCCGGCCCCAGGAATCCAGACGAGAGAGTTCCGCTGACCAGGGCCAAGGAGGTGGTGGGGAAGTTGGCTGATTCCAAAGTGGGAAAAACGGTCAAGGACGGTGCGGTTGCCATAGCCGCCATAACTTCATGCACTAACACGTCCAATCCAACCGTCATAATTGCGGCAGCCCTGGTGGCAAAGAGGGCAGTGGAACTTGGACTCAAGGTGCCGCCTCACGTAAAGACCAGCCTAGCCCCAGGTTCCAGGGCAGTCACCGCATACCTGGAAAGGACGGGGTTACTGAGGTACCTGGAGCAGTTGGGATTCAACGTTGTGGGATATGGATGTACAACTTGCATCGGAAACTCGGGTCCGCTAATACCGGAGGTGCAGAAGGACGTCCTCGAATCCAAGGTGGACGTTTTCGCCGTAATAAGCGGAAACAGGAACTTTGAGGGTAGGATAAACCCGCACCTCAGGGGCACCTTCCTGGCCTCGCCACCTTTGGTGGTGGTGTACGCTATAGCTGGAAGGATGGACTTCGATCCCCTCTCCGAGCCCCTCCAGGGGAAAGTTTACTTAAAGGACCTCTGGCCCTCGCTGAGTCAAGTGTCGCAGTACGTTAATCAAACGATGGACCCACAGCTCTACAGAAGGGAGTACGAGGACGTCTTCAGGGGGGACAGGAACTGGGAGGCCCTTAACGTCTCGGGCGGGCTCATTTATGACTGGGGTAACAACACCTACGTGAGGCAGCCGCCCTGGCTGGACATGGAGCCCGTAACTGAGGTTAAGAACGCCAGAATACTAGCGCTGTTCGGGGACAAGGTCACGACTGACCACATTTCTCCTGCTGGGCCGATCACCCACGACTCCCCCGCCGGGAAGTACTTGGCCTCCCTTGATGTTAAGGAACTTAACACGTTCGGTGCCAGGAGAGGTAACCACGAGGTTATGTTGAGGGGTGGATTCTGGAACCCCAAGTTGAGGAACTACATGGTGGACAGGGAAGGCGGCTACACCAAGCACTTCCCCGACGGGGAGGTCACCACAATTTACGACGCAGCCAGGAAGTATCAAAGCGAGGGCGTTCCCCTGGTAATATTCGCGGGGGAGCAGTACGGTTCAGGCTCCTCCAGGGACTGGGCGGCAAAGGTGACCAGGCTGTTGGGTGTAAGGGCGGTGCTGGCCAAGAGTTTCGAGAGAATACATAGGAGCAACCTAGTGGCCATGGGTGTACTTCCGGTGGAGGCGCCGGACTGGAGGGAACTGGGTATAAGGGGAGGCGAGACGGTAACTTTCCAACAAGTCGAGTTAAAGGTTAGAGGTAGAGTCCAGGTGGCCCTGTCCAACGGCGTTACCTTCCAGGGGGTGTTGAGGATAGACCTTCCCCAGGAGTTGGAGTACGTTAAGGAAGGGAACGTCCTAAGGTACGTCCTCAACAAGTTGTAGACTGTTGTCTACAAATATGTAGACGCCTTTTTAAGTGATCCTGTTCTGTGAGTAAACCAGTGAAAAGTGAAATGTCGTATCAGAAGTCTCTAGGAATCGCGGTCCTCGCCGTTTTCTTGGCGAGCGTCCTAGTAGGACTACCAATTGGAGCTCAAGTTTCCAGCACGTCCAATGGAACGAGCATTGCCGCCAATGTGGGGTACCTTTCACCGGGTCAGGTTGTGCTAATAGCAATAACAGACCCAGGTCTGGTGAGCACGTTCAAGGTGGTTAGCAATGGTGCGGTGAACAGAACCGGCCTAACTAACGCTGCCGAATACATATTGAACAGTACAGTTATACAGGGCTCAACGTCCAAAACCCTACATTCCCTGGTTAATGGTAACAGCTCCTATGTCCTGTTCATAAAGGGAACTAACACGTTCTGGATATTCCTAACCAACACAACAATTGCGAATAATCAAGGCATTGATGGATTATATTTAAATATAGTCTCTAACAGTACCGTACTTCCTTTATAATAATACTATAAAACATCAATATGATTACGGAAACAAATATCTTTATTATAGTAATAAAGGACAGTATTATTACTATAAATTGCCCAACACTATAGGACCTGTGCTGTACAACGACAGAAGCTCTTCCTATATTCTTGCCGGATCTAATGTAGGTGTAGTAAACGTAAATGTATATAAGATAGCAGAAAAACAGAGCATAAATATATTGTATAGCCCAATAGAGGTAGAGGGCGGAACTGATGAAATAACACTTAGCTATTTCACCAGTGAATCGGTGAGCCTTACATCATCTCAGTCCACTGTACCTCTGAACTCCACCTGGGTGGGTACAGTACAGGATCCCGGTGCCCTAATTGATCCACTTAGGGGAAATACCTATTTCTTAGCCAATTTCTCAGCCAAGCATGGGACATTCGGAACCCTCGACCCCTTCGCTGAAAACATATCCTATCCAGGTGTAATCTATGGCACAAACGTCGCGGTTAATGTAAGTGCTTCTATGGCGCTGCCCTCCAGCGACAACAGTCTCTTCGGTATTATTCCTGCTCTAAATGAAAACGTGTACAACGGTAGCTTCCAGATCTATTTAAGTTCGGTACCGACGAATTCAACTTATGCCACCTTAAGTAAGAATGAGACGAGATTTGTCAACTATACTGGGCTAGGATATCAAGATAGGTTACCCTCAAATGTGAGCGCGAAGCAGTATGACAAACTAATTGAAAAACACCTCTTCGGTCAATTCACTCCAATAAGCATAACTGTAACGGATGCCCTCCAGGAGTCGGCCTCCGCTTCAGTGACTGGCGCCATTATGCCAAGCAAGATTGCTGTAAGTAGCGTCAGTACAAAGACCTCAGGTGCCGTAACATTGAACGCCTTCGACAACATATCTAACTTCAGCGCTTCTATAACTCGTCAAGTTATTGTAAGTGTAGTATACACCAGTAACGGATCGGTAGTATACAATAACGAAAACGAAAAGCCATTAGTCAAATCGTTCAATTTGGCAGAAACATCTGCTGGTAGTGGCGTATTCAGTGAAAACCTAACCGTCAATATAGGGTCATCTCCCTCAATTTCTCCGACGTCAAGTGGCACAATAGTTGTAACCTTAACTCCCTCGGAGCTCTCCAAGGTTCAGATAAGGGCCACGGCCTACACCGACTTCGGTAACTATTTCTACTTTGGTTACTTAACTAACGAAATAAATGCCAGTACCCCAATTACAATTCTCGCCACAAAGCTCACACCCGTCCTTCCCACAGTTACTACAGTCTCCAATTCCACTTCCGTATATGAGGTCAACTACTCTGAACCCAACCTGCCAAATAACGTAAACAGCGAGACTCTATTGAACGTTAACGGAGAAGAGCTACTCTATAACGGTATCCCAGTGGCCAACTTCGTGGTCATAGTCACAGTTCCAGGAAGCTCTCCAGTAACCCTTAACCTTGGTAAATTCGGATATTCAAACCTAGTATCAAGTAACGACGTCTTCACAGTAACGATAAGTGAGAGCCAGCTGTTATCTGCTCTAGCTGCTCTAGGCATACGCAATTTGCCCTCTGGAACTACCGTTGAGTTTGGGGTCAACGATCTAATTAGTCCCGTTCCAGCCAACATAACCTACTCCCTGACCACCGTACCCGTCAAGACTCTGGTCACTGTCCCAACTTCCAGCACACCGTCCTCCTCAGGGACCGCTTACTTACCATCTGTGGTAGGAAGTTCAGATACTCACACAATATCGGTACTGGTGCAGGATACAGCATATGCAGCCACCAGTCCGACATCCGTTCTATCTCCAACAGCCTCCCTCTACCTGAAACTTGCAAACGGCCTCTACTACATCTTCCCCACTGGCGAGGATAGTACGTCTCTCTCGCTAACTGAGACAGCTCCCAACTCAGGTAACTTCACTGGCACAGTCACTTACTACTACAACGGTGCTGACATAGTGATAAATGGTTTCAGTATTCCAGCAAACGAGATGGTGGGAGCCATCCTCACTGTGTCCTATACCTCTCCGTCCTCTCACACCTCCTCTAGCGCCACCGTCACCTTCTCAGCCGCATCAATGACCATATCGACCAGCGTCACTTCCGCCAACCCAGGCTCTCCGCTTAATGTCACCGTGAACGCACCTGGTCTAATTAAATCCAAGACCTCCACCTTCACCACATCCAACGTTCTCTTCGTTAACTTCACAGCATGGAACGGCATGGGCCCAGCGGGAGTAAAGAGCGTCAACGGCTACTCTCTCAGATTGTCCGAAAAGGCGCCGGGCAGTCCATACTTTACCGCAATGGTCTACTTGGGTAACACGTCAGCCTCACCTGTCGCAGGGATTAATTCCTTAACAAGCGGTCTCTCAGGTTACACCGTTGCCCCAGGAACCACAGTTTACTTCTATTCAGTGAATAGTTTGAGCACCCTAAGCGCTGCCTCTGGTGTTGTGGTCAACTACCATCCCGCCACAGTATCTGTAAACAACGTGGCTCTTAAGGTGAGCATAGTTAACCCAAGTCCGTCTTCACCTTTCGCAACCCTTAACGTATCAGTCACTTACCCGCTGTTCTCACTGTTCAGTAACATGCCTCCTGTGGGGAGCACAGGCTCTCTCTCCTCAGTATCAGCGCTCTCCGATCTTCTGGCCTACGTCCAGGCAGCAAACTCAGGTCAGCTACTGAACTTCCCATCTTCATTTAGTTACTACTACGAAAACTCCACCACGTTCTACGTAACCATACCGATGACTCTGTGGAGCGGCATTCCAGGTGAATATACACCAGGACACCTCAACGTTAACGCCACAGACTCTGTTACTGTGACCAATTACGTCTACAGTTTCAGTCAGGTCGTTTTTGCCAACCGGGGTATTGTGAGTAGTGTAGCCTCCCTATCTCTCAGTACAGGCTCGCCTCTGACCATAAATGCCATTGTTCCTCCTGCAATTGAGGAGATGTACGGCACCACCAACATTACTGAATCATCCATCAATGTTGCTCCATTCCCCAACACCACCGTAGGAATATTTGTCAACATAACTGTCTATGCCCCAGATGCCGTACTGAATCCTAACGTTGGAAGTAACGGCAGGAACTTCAACGTGATCATTACCAACCCGGCCACTCACGTGACTACCACACTGACAGTGGCCGAAATACGTAACAGTCCTTACTACACGGGAGAGCTCAGAGTCGTTCCCGCAGCTGATTACTCAAGCTACGCGGGACAGACAGGAGTAATATCCGTTGCCAGCGGACAGGTCAACAAGATATCGGTTGTGGTTGATGTCACCACAGGATCTGCCTATGTAAATAACGTTCAGACTCAGTTCACAATGACCGGAAGCAGTTACTTCTACGTGGGATCAGTCGTTGCCAAGCCAACAATAATCTCAAGCCAGGTAGTTAGTGTCTCCACAGGCCAGCCAGTAACGACTCTGACACCTGGACAGAGCTACGAGATCACCTTCGCTGAAAAGAACACTGGTAATGTTAATGCCACAGTATACGCAATAATTGAAATCGAGGTCAATGGAACCGTCGTGACGTCTCCAGAGATCGCAATCAACACCCTATCCCCTGGACAGATCAGCTACATCGGAACAGTCTGGACTCCAGCCGCTGCCGGTACCTACAACGTTACCATAATACTATACCAGAACCCTGAGCTGTCCATACCTTACGTGCCGGGGACTGAAACATTGACCCTGACCGTAAGTTAGGACAATTTTTTTATGTTTCCTTTAAGAGGTGAAAAGTCATGAACGCATCGAAACTGGTTTCGGTTATTCTCTTGGCGTCCATATTCCTTGTACTCCCCGTGACATCAGCCACCACAACAATTACCGTCACTGTAAATCATCCGGTGATTCACCCTGGACAAACCTTGGTGGTGAGCGGTACAACTTCACCCAACGTGGAAGTGGGGATAACTGTCTTCAATCCCAAAGGTCAAGCGGTGGCTAGCGTTGTCACTAACTCCTCATCTAGCGGAATCTACATTGCAGCAGTTGTGACGTTCCCCAGTCAGGCAAATATCCCATTCCCCTTCGGCACCTATACTGTTCACGTGGGAACTAGCACTGGGTTCACCAACTCAACCACTTTCCAGTTCTCGCCACAGACCTATCCTCTAGTGGTGCAGGTACTCAATCCAGTGGGTATACCAGTACAGGGCGCCACTGTCTCCATTAATGGGCTTACCGAGACAACCAACTCCTCAGGCGAGGCCTCCTTCCAACTTGAGGCTGGAACTTACACGTTGATGGTCTCAGCTCCAGGATATGTAACCACACAGAAGACTGTCACCATACCCACCACCGAGGTTCCGTTCGTTGTTACCCTTCAGACTCAAGCCTTGAAGGTCAGTGTTAACACAATATCCATAACTTACAACGGCACCACTACAACAGCCCCCCTAATTACACCTGAAACATTCGTCCCTCTACCAGGTGGTACTTCAGTGACCGCGAACGTGACGGTGACATACCAAGGTTCTCCCACCACCATGGCGACAGTTACTGCCTCACTTAACGGGCAACCTGTTACTGTAACGTCCACCTCGACCGGATATATGGTGTCCTTCTCCGTACCAAACACTGATGAGCTGGCCGTTCTCACAATTACCGCTAATATGTCGGGCTCCTCTGCAACCTATATACTGCCCATATCAGTTATGTACAACCCACAGCAGGCAGTGTCCAACATAAGCGCCGAGCTTGAACGTCTAAGCACTCTCATAACCCTAATAGACTCCTATCTCTCAGGGAACGTAAGTGCAGTACACAATCAATTGGCCGCATTGAGCACCCAACTCAACTCGCTGAGTAACGCCCTCTCAGGGAACGTAAGTGCACTGAACTCTCAATTGTCCAAGCTCAGTACACAACTCAACTCACTCACAGGCGACATTAACTCCTTGACATCTTCCCTGTCCACCTTGAACTCCAGCGTACACGATCTATCAGGTCAGGTAAACACCCTTCAGGGCGAGTACACGAGCCTACACTCTCAGGTGAGCTCTGCATCCACAATAGTGTACGGGTCTCTAGCTGTCGCAGTTGTGGCAATAATAATAGCGGTGGTCGCCCTAGTCCTCGTGAGTAGGAGGTTAAGATTAAGTTTTTTTTTAAAAAAAAACTTTATCATTTTTCACTTTTAAGTTTTCATTTTTACCTTTCGTGGATCTTCTCCACTACCTCCTCACCGACTCTCTGCTCCCCAACTATGATCAAGTCGTCTCCCCTGTCGTAGTACTTGTCTATTATGTTAATGAGGTTCTGCACAGAGGACGGAGCCATGTCCACCAACTCTCCCCCTGGAAGTCTATCGTCCTCATACACCACAAGTATTGTGTTCCTATAGTACATCACCCTATATCCCGCAACTACCTTCCCGTCCTCCACCTTCTTATATATCATTACAATCAGAGGAGGTTCCGTTAAACTATGCCTTGACCACTCCACGTGCTTTATCATAGGGAGTTCACCAATGAGGAGAGGTCCTTGAGTTGGGACAGGGGCCTTCCCGTCCCTCCCCTCTCTAAGGCCAGGACCTCAGATACGATACTTAACGCTATCTCCCTCTCGTTGGACGCGCCCAGGTCAAGGCCAGCCGGCAATCTGAGCTTGGCTAACTGTTCCTTGGTTAGACCAGCCTGAAGTAATCTCTTCAATATGACCTGTGCCCTTCTGAGGCTCATTACCACCGCCACCTCCTTCGCCCCACCGAAGACGGACTTAACTATGGCCCACGTGTCGTACACGTGCCTTGTGGCAACGACTGAATATGCTCCTTTCACAACTTCATCTCCCACCTCGAAGGTCGTCCCTCTAATCACTTCATCTGCCTCGTAGGAGTTCTCCTCTGCGAATGGGTCCACCACCGTGACGTGAAATCCCACTTCCTTTGCGAACCTTGAAATAAAGGGTGCTACACTTATTGATGAGCCCTTGCACTTGGATGCGTCCACAGTTACTCTGTTGGCGTCGCAGACCACTGGCTCCTCCATTTCGGCCTCTGCACTGGAGGAAAAGACAACCATTCTCATGAGCTATTTTTCTATTCCCAACTAAAAAGTGTTGAACATATTACTCACCTCCACCATTTATGCCTATGAAGATAAGGGAAATAGAGCCCATAACCCTGGCAGGAAAGGAGGGTGGTTCAGCCACCTGGGCCTCCATTACCATACTTGTGAAGGTCGTTACGGCCGACGGTTCAGTTGGTTACGGTGAGGCCGTTCCGACGGCAAGGCCACTGCAGGTGCATTCGGCTGTGAAACAGGTGGCGAAGTCGTACGTTGGTAGAGAAGTGGAGGAAATTGAGAGGAACAGCTGGGAGTGGCATAAACAGGACTTCTACCTGGCCAGGTCCTTCGAGTCTACCACGGCTTTAAGCGCAATAGACATTGCCAGTTGGGATATTGTGGGGAAGGAGTTCAACGCCCCAATATACAAGTTGTTGGGCGGTAGCTTCAGAAGGAGGGTGAGGAACTACGCCAACGGCTGGTATCCTGATTGTGTAACCCCCGAGGACTTCGCCCAAAAGGCCAAACGAACTGTGAACATGGGCTATACGGCACTGAAGTTCGATCCTTTCGGAGAATATTATGACTATTTGGACGAAAGGGGGCTCTCCAAGGCGGTGGAGAGGGTGAAGGCAGTAAGGGAGGCCGTGGGTGATGACGTGGAAATATTGATCGAACACCACGGTAGGTTCAACCCAAATTCCGCCGTAATGGCTGCTAGAGCCCTTGAACCGTTCAATCCGCTCTTCATGGAGGAGCCAGTCCACCCAGAGAACATGGAAGGTTTGAGGAAGTACAGGGCGAGCACTTCCGTTAGGGTGGCCCTGGGTGAGAGGATCCTCAGCCTCACTGAGGCCCTGGACTACCTCTCTCAGGGATTGGTCGATTTCCTCCAAATAGATCTCACGAATGTCGGTGGAGTTACCCAGGCAAAGAAGGTCAGCGCAGTTGCGGAGGCCTTTGGAGTTGAGATGGCCTATCATAATGCCTTTGGCCCCATTCAGAACGCTGTGACCCTCCAGTTGGATGCCGTTATCCCCAACTTTCTGGTGCAGGAGAGCTTCTACGACTGGTTCCCCTCGTGGAAGAGGGAGCTCATATACGACTCCACCCCAGTGAAGGAAGGTTACAGTGAAGTCCCACAGGGACCGGGGATAGGCGTCAAGGTGAATGAGAAGTTGGTTGAGGAGTTGAAGGTTGAACCCAGGGAGGTGGACTTCACGGAGGAACCAAAGTGGGTGGTAAAGGGGACTTGGAAAGGGTAACTGTGTCACCTAAACATATCAAATATTTTAAACCGCGAGCCTATGACCTATCATGGCATATAACTATCAGTTGAACCTTAAGTCTCTCCTGGACTCAGCTGTGTCCAGGAACCCTGAGACCCCTATAGTCTACAGGAACGAGAGGTATACCCTCTCGCAGTTCAGGGACAGGGTGGCCAGGCTTGCTCAGGGACTTCACGACGTGGGAGTTAGAGAAGGTGACGTTGTGGCGGTGATTGATTGGGACACAATGCGTTACATGGAGATGTACTTCGCGGTGCCCATGATGGGAGCGACCCTTCATACCGTCAACATAAGGTATCCCCCAGAGGTCATCCATTACACCATGAAGCACGCTGAAGATAAGTACGTGATCGTCAGGGACGAGTTCCTTCCCCTTATCGAGAAGTTCAAGGACGCATTCTCCTTCGTTAAGGGATGGATAGTGTACAGTGACCAGGGAACTGTTAAGACGTCGTTGAATGCACATCAGTATGCCGACTTACTCTCCGGTCCCAGGTACGACTTTCCAGACCTCCCCGAGGACACAAGGGCCACAATATTTTACACCTCAGGTACCACTGGAATGCCAAAGGGAGTTTGGTTCACTCACAGGCAATTGGTGCTCCACGCCCAGTCGGTCTCCATGGCCGGTAGGAACGATCCTCTCGCCTTAACCCAAAGGGACGTCTACTTGATTTTGGTGCCCATGTTCCACGTACATGCGTGGGGCATGCCTTACGTTGCGGTAACTGTGGGCTCTAAGTACGTCCTACCTGGAAGATACGACGTGCAGAACATATTGGAGCTCATAAAGAGGGAAGGGGTTACCTACTCGGCCATGGTTCCAACCATTCTCTACATGATTCTTTCACATCCTAGCGTCAAGGAGTACGCCCAATACCTGAAGGGAATGAGAGTAACAATAGGTGGGATGGCACTTCCCACGGGCCTTGCCATGAAGGCCAAGGAGTTCGGGATAACCACGGTGGGGGGATATGGGCTGTCCGAGACTTGCCCCGTGTTGACCATAGGGGTTTACAATTACTCCCTGAAGGACGCGGACGAGCAGACCAAGCTGCAGTGCTCAATGTCTGCAGGTACCCCCATACCCCTGGTTCAGCTTAGGGTTGTGGACGAATCCATGAACGACGTTCCAGCGGACGGAAAGACGGTGGGGGAGATCGTAGTCAGGGCTCCCTGGTTGACCAAGGAGTATTATAAGGATCCTGAGAGGACCCAGAAACTGTGGAGGGGCGGTTGGCTTCATACCGGTGACCTGGCCGTTATTAACAAATTCGGTTACGTGACAATAGTTGATAGGGAGTCGGACTCCATAAAGAGCGGAGGTGAGTTCATACCCGCCCTTCTCTTGGAGAGCGCAATAAGCGAATGCCCCGGTGTAGGGGAGGTGGCGGTTGTGGGAGTTCCTGATCAGAAGTGGGGACAGAGGCCTGTGGCCTTCGTGGTGAGGTCTGGGCAGGTAGATGAAGCGACCATAAGGTCTCACTTAGCTAAGTTGGCGGAGCAAATAAGATACAGAAGTGGTGGATACCTGACAGATTCATTTTTNTGGACTCCATGCCAAAGACCTCCACACATAAGATAGATAAGAAGGAATTAAGAAAGATGGTGTCTTAGTCCCTCGTGAATTTTTGTCTTGTTCTAGTTAAATTAGATTCCCTACTTTGCTATTTTTAGAGGCCGCCGAGTCTTCGTTTCATCCATGGGTCGCCTCTGGATTCTGCCTTGTCCAGGGAGCGAGCCTTAGGGACTCCATGGAACTCCCTTATCCTTCTTGAATTAACTGAATGGAGTGCCTTACTGGCCAGGTACCTTTATCCTGTATGCATAAAACGAAGAATAACAATCTTCTCCACCATCTCATAAATTCAAGAACATCCTGGGGGGGACAATTCTCTTCCAAAACGTTATAGCGATAGAGTTAAAGATTTAGGCAATGACCTATCATCATGAGCGTTATTGATACCGTGAACCGTGTATTGAGCAAGTTAGACCCAAACTACTTGGTCTCCGAGGTGGGAGGGAGGAAAGTATTCCAGTTCCTAACGGAGGAACCGTTCTACGTGATCCTTAAGCCCGAGGCGGTGTCAGTTTTGCGTGGCGTCGCTAACCTGTCGGACGTTGAGGTTGAAGGTCCATCCTCTGTGCTGGAGGACGTTGTGCTGGGCAAGCTCAGCCCAGTCGACGCCGTGCTCAACGGTACCCTTAAGGTCAAGGGTGACCTCACTTCAGCCGGCAAATTGGTGGCAGTGGTCAGGAGGGCGATGTGAATGAAGGTTGTTGTAGTGGGAGCGGGGGAGATGGGGCACGGCATAGCGGAGGTATTCGCAATAGCCGGTCACAACGTAGGCCTCGTTGACGTCAAACAGGAGTTCCTGGATAAGGGGATGACGAGAATAAAGGACAGTTTAGCCAAATTGGAGGAGAAGGGAAGGCTTAAGGAGCCCTCCACCACCATCCTGTCTAGAATAACCACCTCAACTGACATGGAAGGTGCCGCCAAGGACGCGGAGTTCGTGGTTGAGGCGGTGCCCGAAGTGGTGGACTTGAAGAGGGAAGTGTTCAGGAGGTTGGACGCAGTCACTAAACCTCAGACAATTCTGGCCACGAACACATCAAACATAAGGATCACCACAATCGCCGAGGCCACCTCCCACCCTGAAAGGGTGGTTGGAATGCACTTCTTCAATCCTGCCGTTGTTATGCAGTTGGTGGAGGTGATCAGGGGAGAGAGAACAAGTGAAGAGGTGATCCAAAGGACAGTGGAGGTAACCAAAGCCATAGGTAAAGTTCCTGTTCTTGTGAGAAAGGACGTCCCTGGTTTCATAGTTAACAGAATTAATGCGGCCGAGACGCTCTTCTTCTGTCTCCTCGCCCAGAGAGGCGTCAGGATCGAGGACGTTGATGCCACAGCTAAGGCACAGGGACTTCCAATGGGTCCCTACGAGCTCATGGACTTCGTGGGTTTGGACGTAGCGTATCATTCCTTGGAGTACTTCTCAAAGGAGGTGTCTGTGGAGTATGGTCAATGCACCCTACTGAGGGACATGGTGAACTCAGGTAAATTGGGTAAGAAGAGCGGGAGGGGATTCTATGACTGGTCTAAGGGGAGACCTGAGGTGAGGGGGAATCAGGGGGCCTTCGACCTTACAGACGTTTTGGCCCTGGAAATAAATGAGGCTGTGAAGTTGATCGAGATGGGCGTAGCCTCGCCTCAAGACGTGGAGACCGCGGTGAAGTTAGGTATGAATAGGCCCTTCGGTCCCATATCCGCAGCCAAGGCATTTAAGAGCTCTGAGATCGCTGAGAAGTTGAGCAGGATCTCTCAGCAACTTAACTCTTCCGTATTCCAGCCCGCAGCTTCCATAAGAGAGGGGAGGATGAGGGAGGTCCTTGAGGGTAGGGAAGTTAGGCCTCAGCAGGCCTCGAACGTGGTCACCTTGGAGAGGAGGGGAAAGGTAGCCCTGGTGAAGATCAATAGGCCTAAGTTGAACCTAATAAATGGAGAGGTCATGGAGCAGTTGGATAAGGTAATTGATGAGCTCTGGAACGACCAGTCTGTTAACGTGGTGGTGGTTACAGGGCAAGGGGATAATACCTCGGCAGGCGCTGAGTTAGGGACATTCTTTAGGGATCCTTTCCAATTCCTGGAGTTCGGAAGGAGGGGGGAGAGGACTTTCAGGAAACTATCGGAGATCCCCAAGATCACTGTCGCCCTCATGAAGGGTATGTGCTGGGTGGGGGATTTGAGCTCTCCCTGGCCTGCGATATAAGGTTGGCCACGGAGAA
>Ga0074075_13278_pt1 | contig 15122 bp, 23 predicted proteins | sample YNPg_E_FD_63712 | JGI IMG/M metagenome (GOLD analysis project Ga0074075, IMG submission 63712) | Hot spring microbial communities from Beowulf Spring, Yellowstone National Park, Wyoming, USA - YNP_Beowulf Spring_E v2 (version 2) | ecosystem: Environmental > Aquatic > Thermal springs > Hot (42-90C)... | reverse complement strand
TAAAGTCAAGCACCCTTGGCTTTTTGGTCTATCTTCCATTTTGCCATTCTTTTTGTTGAGATAGTGGTTTTGTATCGCCTCCTAAAAACAGCAAACGCTGCAAAAACCCCTTCATGATGGGCGAATACAACAGGATAAAGAGCCGCTAAATAAACCAACTCAGACATGCCCACCGGTACTATCGTGAAATCTCTACTAAAAGAGTAGTTTTTTGGCATGCAAATTTCTAAAGGTTTATCCTCCACCGTATTGATAACTTTTGGATAGTTGTATATACCTAACATAAAACAATTATATCATTATATATGTAAAAGCTTGAAAAATTCAAAAATTTTTATATTTAATATGATATGAGAAAGGTAAATCCGTTATGGTTTTTAATGCTTGTACAAATAGGACTTATACTTTATGGCTTTTATAAGCTGACGCTTACAAGGTTAAACGTAAGATGGTTTGAAGTTATTTGGGTTGTTTTAGGTCCCGTGATATTGATGTCTTTTTTTGGTATCTATACGTATTACAATATAAAAAACGCATACAAAGAACCTTCTGAGGTAAGAACATCAGACAGATGTCCCGTTTNTGGGGCTTTCGTATATTCACACCAAAAACCGTTAACAGAAATTTACTTAGATGGTAAATATATGTATTTTGACTCTTTTAAAGATATGTTAAAATTTATTAAAGATATGGATTTTTTATATATCTTACAGAAATTTTAAATATAAAAGNTAAAAAACATCAAATCTATTTATACAAAAGACTTCCAAACAAAGCAGTGGATAGATGGTAAAAAAGCTTTTTACGTCAGCATAAACGACGACATATATGCATTTTCATCCTTAGAATCTGCCAAAGATTTTGCAGCATTAAACAACGTCCAAGAAATAAAGACCTTTGATAAATTGCTTACATAGATTTTTATGATAGAAGTATCAAATATTTCTAAAAGCATCAAAAACAACCCTATAATATCTGATTTATCGTTACAAATACACCAAGGCGAAATAATAGGGCTTATGGGTCCAAACGGTGCTGGTAAAACCACAATATTTAATGCTATTTCTGGCTTTATAAAAGTTGATAAGGGAACTATAAAAATAGACGACCAAGAAGTAACCCATTACCCACCTTACAAAAGGGCAAAGTTTGGTCTTTCTTTTTGCCTCAAGAGCATTCTTTGTTTGAAGAGATAACAACCTGGGACAACATGCTTATGTTTGCAGATTTTATATACAAAAACAAAAAGATGCACAAAATATATCTGAAGAACTCCTTCAACATTTTGGGCTTTTAGAGCACAAAGATAAAAAAGCAGGTGAATTATCCGGTGGTATGAAAAGAAAATTAGAGGTGGCAAGATGCCTTTTGATAGAACCATCTTACATAATGCTTGACGAACCGTTTGCTGGAGTAGACCCAGTGGCTATTTCAGATATAAAAAGAATGCTTTTAGATTTAAAGAAAAAAACATCGGTATACTCATCACCGATCACAACGTTTTTGAGCTTTTAAGATTGATAGATAGAGGTTATATAATAAACCACGGGAGCGTGTTAGCAGAAGGGACTCCAAAAGATTTGTTAAAAAACAACAAAGTAAGAGAAGTATACATAGGATATGAAATAGAGCTATGAAAAGTATAGTGCTTGTGTTTGCAGGATATGACCAAACCTCTGGGGCAGGAGTTATAGCGGATGCTAGGACAATAACTTGTATAGGAGCTCACCCGGTTTGCATAACCACCTCTTTTGTGATTCAAAATACCAAAGGGGTAAAAGAAGTAATATTTTTAGAACCAGATATTATTAAAAAACATATAGATATACTAGATGTAAAGCCTAAAGTTGTAAAAATAGGCGTAGTAGGAGATGACAACGCCATAAGGCTCATATCAAAAGCTATAGACACATTAAAACCAGAACACGTGGTATTGGATACACCTCTTTTTTCCAAAAACGATACACCTCTTTTTAAAAGCTTAGAACTTTATAAAGATTTAATAGTATCAAAAGCCACCATCATAACACCAAACATAAAAGAGGCCTCTTTTATAACAGGCATTGATATAAAAACTAAAAAGGATATAGAACAAGCGGCAAACATCTTTCTTGATATGGGAGTAAAGCACGTAGTTATAAAAGGTGGACATAGAGAAGATGAACCAGGCGTTGATTTTTACAAAAGTATGGAAGAAAGCTTTGAAATAAAAAAGGATTTTATACAAACAAGAACTACACATGGCACAGGATGTGTCTACGCTTCTTCTATAGCGTCTTATTTAGCTATTGGAAACGACGTAAAGGCTTCCATAATAAAAGCCAAAGATTACGTAGATAGAGCAATAAAACAAGGGTATATGCTAAACAATGACAAAGATAGCTGGGGTGTACTCAACATAAGCACCCCATAATTTTTATTTTTCGGCCTTTTATCAAAACGAACGCCACAAACAACACAGCGCTTACAAAAATCGCAAAAGCAAACACATAAAGTAAAATAGTCATAAATATATTTTACAGCATAAACATAAAAATAAAATAAAATTACACCGATATTTTTGACCTAAGCTTTTTTATGCGTAAAAGCGCTTTGGAATCTTCTGGACATATTAAAGAAAACGCTTTACCGCTTTTGCCTATTCTACCAGTTCTTCCTATCCTATGTATGTAAAGCTCTGGATCTTCTGGTATGTTGTAGTTTATTACAACTCCTACGTCTTTTATATCAAGGCCTCTGGCAGCAACATCGGTAGCTATCAATATGCTAACAGCACCAGATTTAAATGCACTTAGAGCTTTTTCTCTTTGTCTTTGCGTAAGATCTCCATGAAGAGCTTGAACTCTTATGCCTTTTTTCGTAAGCAAGAAAAATAAATCTTTCGCATCTTTTTTCGTTTTTACAAAAACAAGCATTTTTTCCATAGGATGAGTGTCTATTATATGCATAAGCTCGTGTATTTTTTCTCCAGGTGAAGATAACTTTATCATCTTCTCTTCTATGTTTGGTTTTAACTCTACCGATGACACTTTCACAAATTTGAAATCACTCTTTAAAAATCTTTTTGCTAAAAGCTCAATATGGTTTGGCACAGTGGCAGAAAACATATAAGTGGTCCTTTCTTTTGGTAAGAAGCTTATTATATATTCTATATCTTCTAATAAAGCCCATATCAAGCATTTGATCAAATTCATCCAAAACAAGATATTCTACGTTTGACAAATTTAAAGCCTTCCTATCAATAAGGTCTTTTATACGTCCAGGAGTTCCTATTAAGATATCCACGTTTTTATTTTGCAAAATATCCAAATTCTGTTTTACAGAAGTCCCACCATAAAATACGTAAGAAGAAAGCCTTTTATATTTGGTAAGCATGTATATTCTGTTCTTTGACTTGAACAGCCAATTCCCTTGTGGGTGTCAGCACAAGAGCTTTAACACCTGGTTTTCCCTTTTGAAGCTTTTCCACTATTGGTATAGCAAAAGCTCCTGTCTTCCCGGTCCCAGTGGCAGCTTGTCCCAAGATATCGTAACCTTCCAACGCTAAAGGAATGGCATCCCTTTGAATGGGTGTTGGTTCTTTGTATCCAGCATCCTCCAAAGCTTTTTGTAGTTCTAAACTAAGTTTTGAGAATAATGACATTTTGTTTCTCCTTATAAATCTTTTGATATAAATATATTATATTTTATAGAATAGGCAACATTTTTTATTATCAACAAACACCGCCCACATTTAATGGGCGGATAGTCTTATGAATTATTACTCTATAATCTCTAACATATATTTTTTGCCGCTTTTTCTACCCATAGCCGATACAAGCGTTCTCAGGGCCTTAGCTATGCGCCCTTGTTTACCTATGACCTTACCTATATCTTGAGGGCCAACCCTTAGCTCTATAACAACGGTTTGCTCTCCCTCGACCTCAACTACGTTCACCTTTGATACGTCCTCTACTAGGCTTTTTGCGAAGATTTCCACAAGGTCTTTAGCTTGACTCATACGTTACCTCCTGTTAAGAATTTGCATTAACGTTAGCGTTGGTTTGTTTCAAGATAGCTTTCACCCTATCGGAAAGCTGAGCACCCTTTTTAATCCATTGATCTATGGCTTCTTTGTTTAAGTTTATTACGTTGCCAGATTTTGGATCGTAGGTGCCTAAAATATCCAAATAATGCCCCTCTCTTGGGGACTTTGAATCCATAGCCACTATCCTATATATAGGATGGTGTGTTCTACCAAATCTAGCCAATCTTATCTTTACCAAAGCTCAGTACCCTTTTATTTGGCTTTTAACAACCAAATAGAGTGGATATTTGTAATCGCCTACCACTCTGGCGATATTTATATTTGAAATATTCTTCATAGTTAAAACGGAAGCCCCAAACCACCAAACGGTGATTTCTGATTTTTCAGCTTTCTAATCATCTTTTTCATATCCTGATATTGTTTTAAAAGCTTGTTAACATCGGAAACGGTAGTGCCGCTACCTTTGGCTATCCTTTGTTTACGACTTAAGTTTATAATGTTTGGATTTGCCCTTTCTTCAGGAGTCATAGAATCTATCATAGCTATAATACGTTTAAATATCTTTTGATCAATCTTTATATTTTTCAGTTGGGAACCAACCCCTGGTAACATTGAAAGCACTTTATCAAGAGGACCCATATTCATCATAAAACTTATATTTTTCTTCAAGTCATTTAAATCAAACTCACCTCTCATCATTTTATAGGTTATAGCTTGAGCCTCATCCTCACTAATAACCTGCTCGGCTTTCTCTATAAGACTTTGCAAATCACCAAGACCTAATATCCTTTGAGCAATTCTATCTGGATAAAACTGATCTATATCCTCTAACTTTTCACCTACACCTATATACTTTATGGGGATACCTATGGCATCTTTTATAGAAAGCGCTACGCCACCTCTGGTATCACCATCCATTTTGGTAAGAATAGCTCCAGTAAGCCCTACAACTTCGTTAAAAGTTTTGGCTACAGAGAGGGCTTCTTGTCCTTGCATGCTATCGGCTACGTATATAACCTCAGACGGCTTTACAGCTTCTTTGATAGCTCTTAACTCTTCCATCAATTCGTTATCTATATGAAGCCTACCAGCGGTGTCTAAAAACAAATAATCGTATTTTTTGCTTTTAAAAGCCTCAAACGCCTCTTTGGCTATATCAACAGGGTTTTTGTCTGGACTAAATTCTAAATATTCTACACCCGCTAACTCAGATACACGCTTTAATTGAAGCATGGCTGCTGGTCTTCTTACGTCTGTAGATACTGTCATAACGCTTCTACCGTTTTTCTTCATGAGGTTTGCCAGCTTACCTATTGTTGTAGTTTTACCAGTACCTTGAAGACCAACAAACATTACCACCCCTTCTTCTAAAGGAGAAGCATTTCCCCCAAGCGTTTTAACAAGCTCATCGTAAACGCTCATTATAATCATATCCGTGGGGGATAGGTGGGTTTTTATCTCTTCAGAAAAAATACGTTCTCTTAGTCTTTTAATAAAATCTTTTGCTACATCGTAATCTACATCAGCTTCCAACAAAGCAGCTCTAATGTCTCTAAGTGTATCGTTAACTAACTTTTCGTTTAACTTTTTAGCACCTTTTAGCTTCTCTAAACTCCCGCTAATCTTTTCCGTTAAAAGTTCCAGCATAGCCTATATTATACCATAATATGACACTATCTCAAAATATGCTGCAATACCACCAATATAAATATAAGCACCGCTGGGGACAAATCAAGCCCAGCTATAGGTGGTATAACCTTTCTTATAACCTCAAGAGGTGGCTCTATTATCCTTGCTAAAAAATCAAAAAAACTGTTGTTTGTAAATTGCGGAAACCAAGAGCCAAGAGAATATATAATTATCAAAATTATATAAACCTCAATAAGAGCGTCTAGAAGTTTTGCTATCATTCAACAAACTCTATTATGGCAAGCTCTGTGCTATCTCCTGGTTTGCGGTTTGGTAGCTTAACGATCCTTGTGTAACCACCGTTCCTTCCTTCAAACCTAGGAGCTAGTTCTGTAAAAAGCTTTCTAATTGCCTCTTTATCTGGAAGAAGCGACAAAGCTCTTCTCCTAGAAGCCAAATCGCCTTTTTTGGCAAGCGTTATAAGTCTTTCCACAAATGGTCTTAAAGCCTTTAACTTGGCTTCAGAGCTTTCTATCTTCTCAAACAATATGAGAGACCTTGCCAAAGACCTCATCAAAGCGGTTCTTTGTTCAGCAGTTCTACTAAAATGTTTTTTCTTAACTCTATGTCTCATACCATTACACCTCTGAACCTCTTTGTTCTCCTATGTTCATACCTAAAGAAAAACCCATATTTTTAAGAGCTTCTTTTATCTCGGTCAAAGCTTTTCTACCTATGTTTTTAGAGCTTTTAAGCTCATCCTCTGTAAGCTGTACAAGTTCTCCTATGGTAGTTACCCCTATTCTTTTTAGTGAATTTAAAGCTCTTTGAGAAATATCAAGCTCTTCTATAGAAAATGTAAGTTTTTCCATTAGCTCATCAGGGGGCATGGGCTCTGGCAAAGTAGGTACTTCATAGGATATATTTGTAAGCATGTTCATATGTTTCACTATAAGTTCTACAGCTTGTTGAACAGCAGTATCTGGAGATACAACACCGTTGGTGGTAAGCTCAAAAGTAAGCTTATCGTAATCTGTTCTATCGCCTACTCTAGTAGCCTCTACTCTAAAAGCTGCAACTTTTATAGGAGAAAAATCAGCATCAAGCACTATCCATCCAGCTTCTCCTATTTGCTCCATTTCATCAGACATGACATAACCTTTACCTCTTTCTATACGTATTTCCATCTTAAGAGCGGTGTTAGGAGAGTTTGATTGTAGCAATGTAAGCATCTTTGTTTATAATGGTGACATTTGGAGGAGTTTTGATATCGGAAGCTAAAACAACACCCGGTGTGTTTCTCTCCAATTACAAAATCTCTAAATCAGAATCTTTAAAGTCTAAAATCTAACATTTTTTAAGATTTGCTATAATCTGTAAAACATCTTCTTGAACACCTTCAATAGTAGAAAACTCGTGTTGAACACCTTCTATCTTTACAGCGGTGATAGCACTACCGTATATAGAAGAGAGTAAAACTCTTCTAAGAGCATTGCCTATTGTAGTGCCATAGCCCCTTTCTAAGGGTTCCACAACAAACCTACCGTAATTTTTATCTTTTTCTTCCCAATATATTTTCATCGGAAAAATAAACTCTTTCATATCTTTCCCCTTACACCCTTGAATAATACTCAATGATGTACTGCATGTTTATAGGCACTTCCAAAACAACATCCTTAGGTTTATCCACAACTTTACCTCTAAAATTATCTTTATCTATTTCAAGCCAGTGAGGTACGCTTCTTGGATCAAGGTTTTCAAGGTTTTGCCTTATCTGAGGTATATCTTTAGAGTACACCTCTATTATATCTCCAACGTTTACCTGATAGGATGGTATATCAACTTTCTTTCCGTTTACCATTATATGGCCATGTACTACAAACTGACGAGCTTGCCTTCTGGTACAAGCTATACCCAATCTATAAACTACGTTATCTAAGCGTCTTTCTAAAAGCTCTATCATTACAGAAGCTGTATTACCTTTTGCCTTTGAAGCTTTATCAAAGTACTTTCTAAATTGAGACTCTCTTAAACCACCGTACAACATTTTAAGTTTTTGTTTTTCATTTAACCTAAGCCCAAACTCTGTAGATTTAGCCCTACGACCTTTGGTTCTACCGTGTTGACCTGGTGGGAAATTTCTTCTGGTTAAAATCTTGTTGCCGCTTAACTTCCCTGAAACAACGACGCCAAACCTTCTATCTACTTTAGACCAAGCTTGTATTTTTCTTCCCATATATCACACTCTCCTTCTAGAAGTTGGTCTACAACCGTTGTGAGGTATGGGGGTAACATCCCTTATAGCCTTTATTTTAACGCCGGCGGCTTGGATAGATCTTATAGCAGATTCTCTACCGGCACCTGGGCCCTTTACCCAAACCTCTGCTTCCTGTAAACCATATTCGTTCATAGCTTTCTTTATAGCCTTCTGAGCAGCTACTTGAGCAGCATAAGGAGTACCTTTTCTAGTACCCTTAAAACCAGTGGTACCACCGGATTCCCAAGCTAAAGTATTTCCAAGAGGATCAGTTATAGTTACTATAGTGTTGTTAAATGTGCTGTAAATATGTACTATTCCATTGCTTACATTACGCTTTTCTTTCTTTGTTTCTTTAGTCCTTTTCTTAGCCATTACAAAACCTCCTTACTTTGATACCTTCTTCTTGTTGGCAACGGTACCTTTTCTTCTTCCTTTTCTGGTTCTAGCGTTTGTCTTTGTTTGCTGACCTCTTACCGGTAGTCCTCTAACATGTCTAAGGCCTCTATAGGTACCTATATCTACCAACCTTTTTATATTTAACTGCACTTCTCTTCTTAAATCACCTTCAACTTTTATATTTTGCTCTATATACCTTCTTAATTGATTTAACTCTTCCGGCGTAAGTTCACCAAGTCTCTTTGTAGACGGTATACCAGTTTGCTCACAAACCTCTCTAGCCTTAGACCAACCTATGCCATAAATGTATGTCAACACCACTTCCAATTTCTTATGATCTGGTAAATCAACACCTGCTATTCTAGCCATATAAAACCTCCAGCTTAACCTTGCCTTTGCTTATGCTTAGGATTTTCACAAATCACCATAACACGTTTTTCCTTCTTATAATCTTACACTTTGGACATATCGGTTTTACAGATGGTCTTACCTTCATAAAAGCCTCCTAAACTCTATAAATAATTCTACCTTTCGTAAGATCGTAAGGTGTCATTTCCACCTTAACCCTATCACCTGGTAAGAGCTTTATAAAATGAATCCTCATCTTACCAGACACGTGGGCTATTATAGTATGCCCATTGTCCAATTTAACTCTAAACATAGCATTTGGAAGAGCCTCTTCTATAACACCTTCAAACACGATGCCCTTTTCTTTTTCTGGTTCTTGGTTCTTGTTCTTCTTTGCCATATTACCACTCCGTTAACACTACAGGACCCTCTTCAAGTATAGCTAGCGTATGCTCAAAATGACAAGCGTACTTACCCTTTGCTTTTATAGTCCATCCATCGTTTGCTTTATAAACAGCACCGTTACCAGTGGTAAACATAGGCTCTATGGCTATAACCATTCCAGGTTTTAACTGCACATTCATTTTAGAAGTGATAACCTCTGTACAATTGGCTACAAAAGGTTCCTCATGGCTATTTCTGCCTATTCCATGACCACCGTATTCGCACACTATACCAAAACCATACTCTTTTGCCACGGTTTCTATGCTTTTAGATACATTATAAAGGTAGTTTCCCGGTTTACATTGTGCAATAGCCTCATACAAAGCCTTTTTAGTAGCCTCGATAAGTTTCTGGTTTTCTAAAGAAATATTACCAACTCCTATCGTCATGGCTGCATCGCCTGCATAGCCATCGTATATAGCGCCAAAATCAAGACTTACAAGGTCTCCGTCTTTTATTTTTTTGTTTTGAGGGAATGCCATGGACTACTTCATCGTTTATAGAAACACATAAAGCAGCTGGATATTTTTACTTAGAAAAAGGTGGTTGATAGTTCAAAAAAGCCGGTATACCACCAAGCTCTTTAGTCTTTTCTCTAGCCGCTATCTCTAAATCGTAAGTTATAACTCCTGGCTTTACCATAGAAGCTATATATTTTAGCACATCACTAACTATTTGACAAGCTTTTTTTTATCTTTTCTATCTCAGCTTTTTGAATAAAGCTCTATCATAACATTACTTTTTTAGTTTTCAAATACCTCTTCTTGAGTACCATTAGCAGATACCTCAAAAAGCTTGTTTTTGATTGTAATACTCTATGAGCGGAAAGGTTGTTCTTTGTAGACTCTCAGTCTATTTGCTATAACCTCTTCTTTATCATCGTCTCTTTGAATTAGAGGTGTAGCATCGTTATCGCATAAAGTATCATTTTTTGGCTTTTGATAATAAATATTGTAAGTGGCGCCGCACTTTGGACACACTCTTCTACCAGAAAGACGTTTTATTATAACATCATCGTCTAGATCAAAGTAAAATACCTTATCTACTTGTAATCCCATAGTATTTAGCATTGTTTCAAAAGCTTCCGCCTGATTTACATTTCTTGGAAACCCATCGAAAACATAATTCTTATTAGGGGCTTGAATCAAAATATTTTTTATCATGGCTATAATTAAATCATCCGGCACCAAAAGTCCCTGCTTCATATACTCCTCAGCCTTTAGACCGAGAGGAGATTTCTTAGACACTTCGGCTCTTAGCATATCACCAGTAGATATGTGCTCAAAACCAAGCCTATTTTTCAAAAGAGCCCCTTGTGTACCTTTACCAGAACCAGGAGGACCTAACAACACCAAAATCATCATTTTTTCCTCGTATAAGCTTTATACTTTTTAGTTATTATTTGAGCATCTATTTGATTTAAAGTATCAAGAGCTACTCCAACCACTATAAGAGCGGTAGTACCACCAAAGTAAAAAGGTACTTTTAGCCAAACCGTCAAAAACAAAGGTACAATAGCCACTACTGACAAGAAAACAGCTCCTATGATAATCAACCTGTTGATAACACTTTCAAAAAACTTTACAGTTTGTTGACCTGGCCTTACACCTGGTATAAAACCATTCGCTTTTTTCAAATTCTCAGCCACATCGTATGGGTTAATCAAAACAGCTGTATAAAAATATGTAAAAAATATTATTAGTACCAAGTAAGCAAAATTGTAAGGCAAAGAAAGAGGATTAAAAGCATCGTGTATAGACTGAGCTATAGGATTTTTTATAAATCCTAGTATTGTAGAAGGAACAATTAAAAGAGATTGAGCAAATATAATAGGTATAACACCAGCTGGGTTTAGCTTAATAGGTAAATATGTAGCACCACCAACAAATTCTTGCCTTCCCACTTGTCTTCTTGGATATTGTATAGGTATTCTTCTCTCTGCTTCTTGAAATATTACAATAGCGGCTATTACGGCAATTACTATAAGTATAGCCCCCACAAAAGCAAAAGGACTAATATCGCCATGCCTAAGCATAGATACAAACCTTATGGTAGCCTCTGGAAAATTGGCAACTATACCGGCGAATATAAGCATAGACATACCGTTGCCTATACCTTTTTCCGTTATCATATCACCAAGCCATACCAATATCATAGTACTGGCTACCATTCCAAGTACCGCAAGAACTACAAAAAGTATTCCCCCATGAGGAACAACAGGATATCCGTGAGGAGAAGTCTGATGTTCCAACCAAGTAGCTATACCCAGGGATTGAAAACCAGCTACAAACACAGTTATATATTTTGTGTACTCGTTTATTTTCTGTCTTCCGTAATCACCCTCTTCCTTTGCCAATCTTTGAAGCTCTGGTATTGCGCTTGACAAAAGCTGCATAACTATAGAAGCTGATATATAAGGCATTACACCAAGAGCAAACAATGTCATCCGCGAAAGGTTACCACCAGAAAATATATCGTACAAAGAAAACAAAGACCCTTTTAAGTTGCTCATAAAGTCTGATAGAGCTACAGGGTCTACACCGGGAATCGGTATATGGCTACCAAGTCTATATATAGCAAATACTATTAAAGTAAATACTACTCTTTTTCTTAAGGTTTCTAGTTCAAGTATTTCTTTTAAAAAATTATTCACTTGCTGCCTCTAAAATCTCCACACTACCACCAGCAGCTTCTATTTTCTGCTTGGCGGATGAAGATATAGCATCCACTTTTACGTTTAAATTTTTTAGTGACTTCACCCATACCTAAAATTTTTACAGGTTTACCCTTTTTTATCAAGCTTTTAGCAAGAAGAGTTTCTTTGGTAATCTCATCACCGTCGTTAAAATGTTTCTCTAGCATTGACAAATTTATTACAGAATATTCCTTCTTAAAAGGGCTTCTAAAACCTACCTTCTCTCGGTCCTCCAAGATATCTGTCAGCAAGCGTGGATAACCTTTTTAACGCATCTTGTGCTCTTACAGGTTCCATTATTATCTTACCGTCCTCAACTTTCACAATTAGCTTGTCCCCCATCTTTATTCCTAAGGCTTCCCTAACCTCCTTAGGGATTGTAACTTGGTATTTTCTCGTGACCACAGTTTCTGGCATACAGTAGTATAGTAGTACTCTTAAATATTTAAACTGTTCTATCATGATCAGGGGAAGGAAGGCTGTCATTAAGAAGTTTTTATATTATTAAAAAATAATCTTTATTTCAATATGGCTTTTTATCAATTTGATGGTTTTATGGAACGTAATAGTTCTAATTTATTTTAGCATATTTACTAGCATCCTCTCAAGGAATGTTTATAGTCATGGTATGCTGAAGTTGCAAGATAGTAAGGGTTAAAACGTTATTATATTCTTGCGCAAATTAATATTGGACTCTAAAAACGCATTAACACTTACGCTCAACCGTGCACAATGAATCACTTTTAGTAAAGTTCTTTCAGGATGTAATACATTTATTACACGGACGTAAGGTTTATAATATACGGCGAGAACAATAAAATATGCCAATAATTAGTAAAAGGATTGATGATGAGTTGAAGAAAAATATGGATGAGCTCAGTTAAATTAACTGGAGTGATGTAATAAGGAGGAAAATTGAAGAGGTTATTGAAGAGGAGGAGAGGAAGAAAAAGAGGGGGAAGGATTATAAGAGAATTGCTGAAGCCTCAATCAAGTCATACGAATTCTTTCTGAATTACGGAGGAAAGAAGTCTGAGGAGGTTATAAGGGAATGGCGTGATAAGAATTGGCAGTTGTAGATGCCTCAGTAGTAATAAAGTGGTTCGCTAACGAGAATTACAGTAAAGAAGCACTTTTAGTAAGAGAAGCTTACGTTAAGGGTTTGGAAGACTTATCAGCCCCTTGAATTCTCCCCTTTGAGGTATTAGATGGGCTAAAATACACATACGGTTTGGGAGAAAAGGAATTACAAGAGGTGGGTAAGATCTTATCCGATTTTCAAATAACCCTCTATCCTCTTGACGAGATATTAAACGATACTGTCTCCCTATCCCTTAAATACGGAATAACTATTTACGATTCAGCATACATATCTCTTGGAAAAGTTCTAGGAGAGAAAGTTTACACTGCTGATGAAAAATTGCTCAGAAAGGTAAGCGATCTACCTTTCGTTCACCACATTAGAGATTTCAGAATTTAATGAGCCTACATACTATTTGTAATAAACTTAACCTTTAACATTTTCTAGTCCTTGAAGCTTATTAGAGCATTTTCTAATCATAAGCTAGATAATCAAATTTATAGTCGATTTTAGATTTTTAAAGTGTTAAGCTACCCAGTAAACCAGATACATTAGATATTTTATCCTAAAAAGCAGAAATTGTTTAGGGGAAAGCAATGAATGAAAAAAAAGACTGTCCTTCTCTAAATGGCTAGGTTTAGCATTACTGTTTATAGGCTTACCTATAGCAATAGCCTTTATATTATCGTTTTCCATCACTTACTACTTATTGCATAACTTGACGTTAGCCAACATTCTTATTATTGTAATTCCCTTGGCAGTGTTTGCGACTTCATCAAGTTACTTTGATAGATACCTTAGAAGCCATGGTCTTATATCCCCCTTTATGAAAAAAGTGACAATTACAATCTTACCGGATAGCGGGCAACCGATTGATGAAAGATACATTAAGCTTTGAGGTTAATCTCAAGTTTGCTAAGGGTGAGGAATATATCAAGCAGTTAGCTATGATTGGTATGGTGTATTTGCAAAATGCTGTAGCTTATGATAACAAGGATCTCTACTTGAGGGCTAAGGAATACTTATCAAGGGCTGAGGAGGCCATGGAGGGGAAGAGTGTAAGCTTCGAGACTAAAGCACTTGTTGAGAATTTGAAGAGTAAAATTAAGACTTACAAGTATAGATTCGGAGAAAGATTAAAAGCTTAAACTTATACGATGTTATTAAGATATTATTATTTAATCCTACTTTTTAGCAGTTCCTCATCGAGAAAACCATCTGAAATTATTAGCAAATTTAGTTAAGGTACCGCCGCGGGGATTTGAACCCCGGAAAACTTGTTCTTAACTCTAGCAATGCTCCTAGTAACAAAATCCCATTGGCTTGTTAACTCCCTAACATCACTCATTGCAAACTCACTACATTACAACTAGTTCAACAAGTTTTTTAGCATCATTCTTGTCGCTCTTCTTCCCCCCAAAATCCTTGAACTTCTTGAGTATGAAGGAATTAATAATCCTCACGTCGTACTCTTTACCCAAGTACTTGGTGAGGTTAATGTGGTAAACTCCGGTACTTTCTATACCTCTCTTACAGCCCTTAGGCAAGATCTTCCTTATCTCCTCAAACGCTTGCCTATCATTTGGTAACTCGTAGAATTTATCTTGGAAATATATGACTAGTTTGTCTTTTGATACATCTATTCCTGCAATTGGGGCCTCCGTGTATATTCACCCTTATTCGGGCTTTAAGCCCAACTTCCGGTCCGAATTGGAGGTAAAGCTCACCGTTGAGCTTTACGCTCAAGGAAGTCAACGGTCTACACCCCAGTCAGATCTGTATTACACAGATCTGACTAATATGTTTTATATAAGGAAGTCAGTTTTCCTTTTGGTTCTAAAAATTCTCGTTTACGCGAATGCTATTTGTTATAGTAATTTGCGATAGAGTAAATTTCTCTCCCCATTTTCTAAGTTCATCGAATACTCTCTTCAGTTCCTTACCTTTATCTGTTAATTCATAAACTATTATAACCGGGTGAGAGTTTATAATTTTCCTCTCAATTATTCCGTAATTTTCCAATTCTTTTAGTGTCTTTGAGAGGGTTTTTGGAGCTTAACAAGGTAAGCTTTTGAAGCTCATTAAATCGTTTAGGTCCTTCGAGTAGATACCTTATTGTTAACAGCTTTGGTTCACTTCCTATTACAGCTATTGCGGAAACTATTGGGCATATTTCCTTTGGTTTATTAGATTTAGAAACTCTCATTATTTACACTTAACGAAGTTACGTCTTATATACTTT
>Ga0074075_16786_pt1 | contig 15285 bp, 16 predicted proteins | sample YNPg_E_FD_63712 | JGI IMG/M metagenome (GOLD analysis project Ga0074075, IMG submission 63712) | Hot spring microbial communities from Beowulf Spring, Yellowstone National Park, Wyoming, USA - YNP_Beowulf Spring_E v2 (version 2) | ecosystem: Environmental > Aquatic > Thermal springs > Hot (42-90C)... | reverse complement strand
TATCGATGTGTCTCCTCTCATCGCAGCTTCCCATCCCTTACCTCTTTCAAACAAGCCAAGCTCTTCGCACTGAATCACCTCAAGCACTGTGGCCATGTCATGGAGTTCAGCGAAATTTACGTCACTTGGTGTGATACGCGCAGTTTTGTACGCGCGTTGCGCCGCGCTTTTACGCTTTTTAGAGAACAAAGCTCGGCGCGAGAGCTAATGTGCGCGCTGTCACACGCATAGCCAAACGCTTTGATGTAAACTGGTTTTTCGGTAAAGCTTTGAGCAAACTCGTTTGCGGTAAGAAGAACAGAGCAAGCGCCGTCGCTGATTGGGCTAAACTCGTAAAGCGTAAGAGGATGCGCTATCACCCTTGAAGATAGAACCTCTTCGAGCGTTAGCCTCTTTTGAATATGAGCGAATGGGTTGAGCGCGCCGTTTTCATGGTTCTTTACAGCGACTTGCGCAAACGCTTCTCTTTTTGCGCCGTACTTTGAAAGATAAATCTTTGCCGCAAGCGCCGCAAGTGAGGGTAAAGACACACCAGAAGCTCTTTCACGCGGAGGTAAAAGGCTAGAAACTACGCTCGTGACTTCTTTCGTGTTCTTTTCAGACATTTTTTCGGCGCCGATCAAGAGCACGCATTTACACCTTCCGCTTTCAATTAGCGAGGAAGCCAAAAAAAGAGCAGAACCACCGCTTGCGCTTGTGTTGTCCACCCTGACTGAGGGTGTGGTGTCAAGCGACAAAAAAGTGGTAACAAGGTTGTTCAAACCAGAAACTGCGTTGAATTCGCCAGAATAAGCGTTCGATAACACCACAAAGTCGATCGAATCCCAAAACTTTTGAACGATAGGAAAAGCGGCTTGCGCCGCAATGTGCGTTACGCTTTCGCTTCTTTTGCCAAACTTTGTGAAAGATGCGGCTACGATCGCGGTCACACAAAAAGAATAGTACTACCGCTTGATGAGTCTTGCGGCAAACGCAAACGGAAGAGAAACCACAACAAGAAGGGCAGCGGTGGTGACCGCAACCGTTGGGCCGTAGTAACCGTAAAAGTCGTAAATCAGGACTGAAGCGGGACTTACACCGTTAAAAGGTGGCTGTAGCACATAGTAAGCGAGTATCGCGATTGAGCCGAACTCGCTCATCGCCCTACTCATCGAAATCAAAAAGGACAAAAGCACACCCCTGTACGAATTCGGTAGAACAACGTCGAACAAAACTTTTAACCGCGGTGCGCCAAGCGACATCGCAAAAAGCTCAGGCTCTTTTGGTAGCGATTCGAAAAACGAGTGTAACGACCTTATGTAAATTGGAGCGGAAACCGTCACCAGTGCGATCACAAGCCCTAAATACGAATCAAAAAAGTTGATTCCGATAGACTGAAGCGCTTTTCCTGTTGGCGTAAGCGGACTGTCCAAAATTAGTAGCGCTATTCCGACTACAGGGTGTGGGATCGACGCGGGAATTTCGCTCAAAGCTTCTTCGAGCGGACGTCTTCGTCTTGCAAGCTCGTACGCAAAAGGTGTGAAGAGCGCGCTAACAATCACACACGCAGTAAAAGAAGAGCTCAGAGTGAGCATTATTGAAGAAAAAACCACTCTTGTGAATGATTGTGGCGACCTGTAAACCACAAATCCGTAAAACAAAAGAAGAATTACGGGAAGCAAAAGCAAAGCAAGTGAAAAGAGTGAAAACGCCCTGAGCGCGTCAAAGCGCTTTTCTATATCGCACCACCTCGTATCACTTCGCCTGTAGAAAGTAGTGACGCAAGCTGTTGTGGAATGTGTGTGTCGTTAAACAGAATCGCTGGTTTAAGCGGCGTAAGCCCATAACTTTGTAGGATTGAGCTGTGTTCTATCACAAATTTAACGAAGTTGTAAGCTTGAGCGCTGTCCACAGCGTTAGAAGGCACAGACAAAAATAAGTAAACCGGAGAGCCGTGTACAACACCTGTTGAAAGGTTGTAAGTGAATTGTGAGTAAAAGCTTGAAAGCGATGGATCACCCAAATTGATGTGGCGTGGTAGTTCGATGTAATTTAAGTGCTTTGCGATCGCAGCCGACCTGTAAATGAACAAGAATTGAATGTCGCCATAAAGTAGTGGGCTTACAAGCTGAGCGGCGTTGCTCGCCGTGACGTTTGCGCGATTTTCGAGCGTTCTTTTTACGAAATACTGCGTGTCGTTTGCGTAAAGAAAGCCCGCCATTTCTAGCACAAGCCAGCCTCTAAAGCCCGCTGGGTCATCATTCGGATTTGAGATGCCAATTTTCAGCTTACCGCTTGTGAGGTTGTTGAACGCATAGTAGTAGTATTTTGAGGAGTTTGTGCTTTCGGCGGTTTTAAAATCTTTTACTACGGTTGAAACCACTGGGTTTGTGGAGTTTGAGTAAGCAAGAACCATTTGGTCTGCGACGAAAGCAATTGCCCAACCCGAGTATCTACTACCTAAGTAGCTTTGTGAGTACGCGATGAGTGCGACGGACACAAAAACGCTCACGGGTACACCCTGCGATATCTCTCGCGCTAGCGCAAGCGAGCCACCGCCGTGAACTGGCGCGACAGGGACACCAGTTTGGTTGTGAAAAAGTGAAAGTAGCTCGCTCACTTCTTTCGTATAAGCGTCCGCGGAGTACACTATGAGCGGTTGAGTTTTTCTTGTAGTGACATAAACTACGCCTATCGCAAGTATTAAAAGAATGAAGAGAGCGATTATATACCTAGCCTTCATATATGCAACTATATACGTAAACATTTAAGAATTGTGCAACTATTTTATGTTACGATGAACAAAACACGAAAATTCGGTTTTCTCACAAAAAAGCAGGTGGAAGTGCTCAAGCTAAGAGCGCAAGGTCTTACTCAAGCAGAGGTCGCAAGAAAGCTCGGCACCACACGCGCGAACATCTCAATGATAGAGCTAAGAGCAAAGCGCAAAATCAGACTGGCCGAAGAAACGCTTAAAGTGGTGTCGTCAATCAGGTCGCAAATGTCGATCACAATTGAAAAGGGAACGTATTTAGCGGACATTCCTTCTATCGTTTTGCGAAGTGCGGATAAAAGAGGAATTCACTTAAAAACGAACATCGTAGAGATTGTAAGACTCGTAAAGATGCACACCCCTCCTTGCATCAAAAAAGGAAGAACAACGCGCACGCTTTTGTTCAAAATATCACCCGAAGGGCAGCTTTTGCTTTCTGAAGCTTCTCCTACAAATCAAGAAGATTAGCAAAGTTTACACTTGTTTCAAGGCGTTTAACACACCGTCTTCGATATGATAGTGGTACTCCGAAAAGCGCGAATCATCGATTTCCTGCGTTGTGTAAATCACCATGATTCTTCGCTCTTTTGTGAGCGTCTTGAACTCTTTTAAGAAGCTTTGTTTTTCGCTGATATTCGAAAAAGCCTCGTCAACAAGAATCGCTTTGGGTTGCGCAAGTAACGCAGTCGCAAGCGAAACTCTGATTCTTTGCCCAACGCTTAGTTTTGAAACTCGTCCTTCAAAATTAATTCCTAGCGCTTGCTTTACTTTTTGTAGCTCTTCTTCTTTAACCTCAATCTTTTTGAGCCTAAAACCCCAGCGGATGTGCTCATCGACGCTGAGCGAAGGGATATAGGTGTTCGGGTTTACCAAAACGAAACCTCTTTTTCAAGCGGTAGGCGCGAAATGTCTAAGCCGTCAAGCTTGATAAACCCACTATCAATTTGGTATATTCCAGAAAGGCAGTTTAAAAGCGTGGTTTTACCCGAACCGTTTTTTCCTGTAACGCAAGTCCATCCTTCTCCTTTTAGTTTGGCGTTTAGCACAAAGCTGTTTAGTCTTTTTGTAAACTCTGCTTCAAGCACAGTTACACTTTGCTAGAGTGTCTTAAGAGTGTTTGGCCTTTTGTTTGCGCTTTTTCCAAGCTCAAACAACCCCAATACCACAAAAATGGGGATGAAAGCAAAAGCACTCTAACAAGCATGCGTACAAAACCGTTCAACGACACTTTTACTATGTACCTCCCTGGTACACTCAAATAGCTTCCAAAATTAAAGTAGAAGTACGTGACAGAGTAAAAAGTTTGATTTTTGTTCCGTGCGTGGCGCTTATTGTGGTTGCTAGCGCGTTTGTGGTGTTTTCGGATTTTGTGGTAGGAGAAACAAAAGAAACGTACGTCAATTTTTGCGATTCTTGTTTGTTGGAATAAACGGGGGCTTTAATTGGTATCACGGGTGCAAACAGCAAAATGATTAAAGCAAAAGCAAGCGCAATGATGTAACTATGCATTCAATTTGAGTGTATTTGCGAGCTTAAAAATATTTTGTAAGCGAAAAATGATGTCACACAAACATGGTGGCGCTACAGATTTTGCGACTGAGCTATGAAACCGAGTATTACAAAGCATCGTATGGCTAGAAAACAAAAGTGTAAATACACGGGACAAAAACTTGACGATTCCGAGTGTATTGCTTTCGATTAGATGAGTTTTGCACGATTTCCACACCCGTCGCTAATTTGAACACGAGTAGCTTCTTGCCCGCCTAAAACTAAAGGGGGGTGGGACAGGGCAACGCCTAACACATTAAATAGCTCACGATCATTCAAGTTTTGGAATCATCGCGAAGCCTCCTTCTTTGTGACTGAGCACGAGAAGTTTGGATTTCACTCTTTTAGAAAACTCTACTGTTGCATTATTGAACTCAAAGTTGTCCACCATAATCACTCCTTTTTTCATGTGCTTCCAAGCTTCATTTAGCTCGAACATAACATTCTCGTAAGTGTGCTCCCCGTCGTGCAGAAAGAACTGTATTTCTTGAAGTTCGTCCAACAATTCCTTAAGTAGCTTTTTGGAATCTCCTAGAATCAGTTTCCATTTTTGTTTTAACCTATCTGGTACAACGAATCCTATTTCGTACCTCTCAGCTTCTTCGCCATACTTTTCGCCCAAGTCAATAGAATACAAAATTCCTTTTCTAAGCGCGCTCAGTATAAAAGTCGTAGAAACTCCAGGTCCTACGCCAGTTTCCACCGCGATTTGTGGTTCTAAAGCCTTAACCGTGGCGTAAAGATAAGCTCTCTTCTCTTCGTGTAGCGCCCACAGTCTTTTATTTCCTAACATCTTTTTTACATCTAAATCGATTTTATAGGCTTCGTTGACAAACTCCTTTAACCTAGACAGGCTCACTCCTAAAACCTTAGACAAATTCTCGTTTAACATTGTTATGAACTATTTAATGCCTATAAATAACTTCTACTCAAAACTGTTTACTCCGAGCCAAGGAGCGATGGACGAACATTTCAGAATGTGTGTCGCTCGCCTATATACATCATAGCGGTGTTCCACTACCCTAAAGTATTAACTGGGTAGCTCCCTTCTTATAAATCAATTATAAATGTGCTTATATCTGTCCGCCTTTGATTTTATTGCATGCTAGGCAAAATATCCTCGGAGATATTCGACAAGGTGATTTATCCGAATTTAGGCGCAAAACTCGAAGAGCTAATCGTTCCACCGACGCACGGCGTTGACACGGGTGTGGTCGACTTGGGTGAGCGCGTTCTTGTAGCAAAGACCGATCCCGTGTTCATCGTTCCCGAGTTGGGTTTAAGAAAATCCGCTTGGTTTGCCGTTCACATTCTCGCAAGCGACGTGGTGACTTCTGGAATTCCTCCAAGATACGCTCTTATTGATTTAAACCTTCCGACATCGATGAGCGACGAGCAGTTCGAAGAGATGTGGATTGGCATCTCAGACGCTTTAAAACAAATAAACGTTGGCGTGATCGGAGGACACACAGGAAGATACGAAGGAGTGGATTACCCAATGCTAGGCGGCTTTACAATGCTAGGAATAGGTGAAAAGTCAAAGCTCACACCTTCTAGCAACGCCAAAATTGGTGACAAAGTGGTTATCACAAAGGGTCCAGCGATTGAGGCAACTGCGCTACTTGTAAATCTCTTTCCTAGCTACTTTGAGAAAAGGCTTTCTCGCTTTAATGAGGCGAAAGAGCTTTACTGGAAAATGTCTTGTTGGAAAGACGGTCTGATCGCGTCAAAAGTTGGAGCCCATGCGATGCACGACGCAACAGAAGGAGGTGTGTGGGGCGCTTTGAACGAAGTGGCAAAAGCTAGCGGGGTTGGGATCACGGTTTACGAAGACAAGCTTTTCATAAATGAGGCTGTGCGCGAACTGTGTGAGCTTGTAAAAATCGACCCTTTTTGTTCGATTAGCGAAGGAACGCTTATCATCTGCACCCAGAATGCCGAACAAGTTGTCGATGCGCTACAATCTGAAGGTATACCAGCCGCAGTAATTGGAGAAGTGGTAAGAGGTAAGGGCGTGAGGCTTGTAAAACGCGATGGTTCAACACTCGACGTGCCAGCACCAAAAGAGGACCCGTTTTGGAGAGTTTTCTTTGAAATTTCGCAAAAGGTCAAGGCGGGAATAGCCTCATAAAGTGGCGCGCGATTTCTTCTCTTGTGGCAATCCACACACGTTTGAACCTTTTTGCGTAATTCAGAAACCTGTCAAGCGCAACAATTCTTCCAGCTCTACCAGAAATCCTTACATGAATTCCGACATTCATGAGTTTTGGAGTTTCTTCACTTTCTTCGTACAAAGTGAGAAACGAATCTCGCATGTACTCAAAGAATTCAGATGCGCAGCAGAACCTGTTAGAAAAGAAGTGGAAGTCGTTTACGTCTGGCGTGTACGGTATAAGTAGCAGTTTTTTGCCTTTTATATCTACGTAGTAGGGAAGGTCGTCGTTGTAAACGTCTGAGTCGTAAAGGAAACCTCCTTCTTCAACCAATAATTCGAGCGTGTTTTCGCTCGGTTCTCTGCAGTACCAGCCCACGGGGCGCTTCCCCGTAATTCGCGTGATTATTTCCACCGCTTTTTTTATGTGCTCTCTTTCTTCTTCTCTTGTAAGAGTGTAGTGTTCGACCCATCGGTAGCCGTGGCTACATATCTCATGCCCTTGTTCAACTATTGCTTTCGCAGCGATTTCGTTCACTTCAAGGGTTTTTGCTGTAGCGAAAAACGTGGCCTTGACACCGTTTTTTCTGAGCACCCTAAGAATTCTCCAAATCGCAACCCTTGTTTCGTATTCAAAGATTGACTCCATCGCAAGGTCTCTTTTTGGTGGAACACCGTAAGCCGGAAATTCTCCAAACGTTTCTGGTGAGGCGTCGCCGAACACAGGAGAGCGTTCTCCTCCAGCTTCGTAGTTCACCGCAATCGTCAGAGCAAGAGTCGCACCACCTGGCCACTCAAAACTTGGTGGCTTACCGCCGTAACCCACAAAATCTCGCATAAGAGTTAATAAATCCACAAACAAAAAACCCTTTTGTACAAGTGTGAACTACCCCGCCATCACGGACGGGGCATCCCCACCTCGCGGTGAGGATTTCCTGCTTCTTCCAGGAAACTTACTATACACCCCCTCTGAGAAGGGGATGTATAGCAGAGGTTTCCTGTCCACAGGCTCTCGGGGCAGTCCCGACCCCGCACGAAGAGTATTCAGAGATGCATTATAATCACGGTCTGTGACCCAACCACATTTAGGGCATGAGAAGACACGATCTGATAGAGTTAGGTCTTTTTTCACATATCCACATTCAGTACATGTTTTTGAAGTATTTTTAGGATTTACTTTCACTACCCTCCTACCAGCTCTACTAGCCTTGTAGGAGAGGTAGCTCATGAACCTGGAGAAGTCAGAGTGAAGGATATGCTTTCTCAAAGTTTTACTGCTGCTATTTTCAACCATCTCCTTCACATCAAGATCTTCCACGTAGATCTCATCATATTGTTCTACGAGCCACGAAGTTACCTTGTGAATGTAATCATTCATGAGATTCTTCACATGCTCGTGTATCTTGGCTAACTTCTTTCTGACCTTCTCGTAGTTTCTAGACCCCTTCTTTTTTCTTGATAATGTTTTTTGTAAGATCTTTATCCTTTTTTCGACCTTATCAAAAACCTTAGGGTTCTCTATTACTACACCATCAGAAGTAGTTACTAGTTTCTCCACTCCTAAGTCTATTCCAACCACTTTCCCAGTCCTTTCAAGAGGTTCCTTTTCGACCTCAACTTGGAAGATTGCGTACCAGCCTGTAGCACTCTTCTTTATTATTACTCCTTTTACCTCGCTTTCTAACGGTCTGTGGAAGAGTGCTTTTATTTCCCCTATTTTTGAGAGAATTAGTTTATCCCCAACCACCTTGAAACCAGATTGATTGTAGTTGATGATCTTCATGGTCTTCTTGTACCTCAGCTTCCCCACTTTCTTTCCTTTCTTCTTCAATTCATGAAGAGAGTTAATGTTGTACCATAATTGGTTGTTAACCATTTGAAGGGCTTTGGAGTAAACTAGTTCTTTTCCTTCTATTTTCAAGTCTTTCAGCATGCCTTGGGTGTCCTCAGGTGTTATCTTTTTCCCTTCTTTCCTTGCATTGTTCACTGCGTCTAACAAGGCATTGTACACTTTAGCTTCAATTTGCATCACCCTGAGGAGTTTTTCCTCTACTTCCCTAGTTGGGTAAATTCTGTACTTGAATGAGAGTTGGATCTTGTTATTCTTTTCCTTGGCTCTCCACATATTTTCTCAGCACCTCCAGTGTTACTTGTCCGCTTGTTGCTAAGAAGTATGATGGTGACCAGAAGTGCCCTTTCCATAGTTTTTCCTTTACTTGAGGAAATTTTCTCTGTATTTCCCTAGACGTGATTGTCTTTATTGTGTTTATGTATCTGGGTATATTCAAGGTTGGTTTCGCCTTGAATAACATGTGGAAGTGATCTTTATCTACCCCTATATCTATGACCTCAACTTCGAACGTTTTGCTTATTTCCTGAATTTGTTCCTTTAGGAAGTTTATAATCTCTTCATTATCGAACACCTTTCTGCGGTACTTCACCACTTGGACATAGTGGTAATAAAGAGCGTAAACTGAATGCGATCCTCTTTCCAATCTGTACCGCATAGTTATATCTATTTTTTAATAACTATAAAAAGGTTTCTGTAAGGGGGCTATCCATCCTTACGGAGGGGGACTTCCGCCCCCTTAACCCCCAGAAAGTTAACAGGCTTGGGCGTTGTCGCAAGCTTTTGCGATGCACTAATCACTTAATTCTTGTTTTTGTGTTGCTTAGAGTTGGGGCTTTGGAAACGCGCTTTTCACGTCCACCATTCAATAATAGTGGGCATTCCAACAAGCTTTGATTTCCCAAGATCGCACCATGCCACGCTGAGATTGGGAATATCCTCAGTTCTTTGCTTGAGGCTTGGTTCTCGTAGCTTTTTATAAGGTTTCCAAAACCTCGCCCTTAAGAAGCGGGTAGGAGGCCAGACTCTAATGGGCTTAACCCTCCTAAATCTTTTTTCTGACACTGAAAACTTATTAGTTCTGGGTCAGAACTAGTTCTTGGTCAGAACTAAGGTTCATTTTAGTGATAGACCGATAAGCAGAATCGATGATCTATATGGCGAGGCCCACAAGGAGGCCGTCGGTAAAGTGCACAGCGCCGTTGAAGAGGGACACTTTATAGCTATACTTGGCGCCCGAAGAGTTGGCAAAACCAGCATCGTCAAGACCTTCCTCAACACGTACAATTATCGCTTCATCTACTTTGACCTGTCACCCTACATGAATTTGAGAGCCGTAGGCCTCCGCTCCCTAGTGCCCGCGGAGATTGGCTTCAACCAAGCGCAGCTGACTAGTGAGGCACGCCTGAACCTCTCAGTAATAAGCCTCGTGCTGAGAAAGGAGAAGATTACCGGCGAAGTGTTCCAGAAGAACCTCTTATCCCTGATTAGAGAGTTAAACCGCAAAAACCGGAAAACCGTCGTTGTTTTCGACGACGCGCAGGTGCTGCCCTTCATCAAAGGCATTAATTATAGGGGAATCCTGCAATTCATACACAACAACTACGAGAACATCGTGGTCGTTCTGACAGGCTCAATGCCCGGACTCCTCGAGAAACTCATCTCGCCAGCGGAAGCCGAAAAGCCCGGCTTCGCAAGGTATATTGAGGAGATCCATATACCCCGTTGGGGCAGAAACGAGGCGGTCAACTACCTCACAGAGGGCCTTAGGGAAAAGGATATAGACTACCAGAACGAAGAGCTACACGAGGTCTACGAGGAACTGTCGGGTGTACCGGGCTTCATCTCCTACTACGGCTTACTCCGATCAAAAGGGTCGAGCCATCGCGACGCGCTAAACAAGACCGTTGAATACGCAGTGGCTGAGTGGGAGAGAGACCTACAGTCCTTCCTAAACGTGTACAATTCTGCACTATACATACACGCTCTGGCCGTACTCGCCGAAACCGTGACGGGCCTAAAATGGGGGGAACTCGCACAAGAACTAGAGAGAAAACTGGGAAAGCCAGTCGGGAAATCAACGCTACACAGGATACTAACAAATCTACTAAAGGCCGGCATGATCGAGAAGCAAGGCGAAAAATACTACGCAACCGACCGCTCACTGAGAAGAGCATCAATTCACATCGCTAAAAAACAGGAGTCAAACTCTAACACAATCTAACAACAAAGTTACATTTGCACTGTGTTTACACGAAAAGAGGTCTTTAGTGGAAATACAAGAAATAGAAGAAGTGAGGCACCCCCTCTTAAAAGAAGGAGCTTCCTGCTTCTTCCACAGGCTCGATCCCCGCTACAGGGTTCCGGTGTCCACACGCGTGCCCGCGCTACGCGGGTGCGAGCGTTTTTTGTGGCTTAAAGCTTTCGCAATCCCCGAGATCCTGTCCGGATAAGGCTTAAACATAATGGGCACCACGGTTCGGAATTGGTGAGCGACCGTGGCGTCCACCACGAATTCTTCAGGGATTGTTTTTAAGAGGAACAAGAAGAGGTTAGAACTCAAGGTGATCGCCGTGCTACTCTACGCCTTCGGGTACTCAGAAAAACCTCTCGCCTCTTCTGGCTTCTTTCTGAGTGCATCTCGAAGTCGAGTGTTCAGGAGTGGGCAAAAAAAGTTGAAGCTTCGATGTGTAGCCGAGTGAGCACCGAGCGATCGCGGTTGATGAGTGGTGAAGCGTGGTGGCAGAGCAATCTGTGTGTAGCAGTGGACGCGTACACCAGCGCGTTTGGTTCGGCGTCTCATTAACCCGGACTATGGAGAACGCGCTCAGATTCCTGCGCAGACTAAGAACAAGGTGTCTCGGAGGCCCTGTTCACGGATAGAGGCGCGTGCTACCGTGAAGCCGTGATTCGACCGGGGTTCCAAAACCACGTGCACCAAACCTTTGGGAGCTCCGTGGAGTCTTCAGATACCTCAAGCACACAACACGGGTTTTCTACAACAACGTCAATCCGAAGAAAACACTCTTTGGGCCAATCGTAGACGTCCTCGAACATGCACTGATACATTGAGTGGAGGTGCCAAGAATGAATCCTTATCCAGACACCATCTGAAAACAGCGTAAAATTCTAAGCACTCCTAAGTCGGAGTTTACCAAGCATTTCTTTGAAGGACTTTCGAACAAAGAAGCTCACAAGCTTCCTTAGTGTACTCACAATCTGGTTGGAAGCTTTCGTATATAAGGTAGGTTGGACGAAAAACACGAAGCCCAGCTATAGCTGAGTAAAATTGGTTTTTACCAAAGTTCCAGAAAACCGAGTACAAGTCTGTGTTAAGCCTACCTTTTAGGTCGAATCTAATAACGCTTGTCTCTCTCCGACAGTCGCCACATAGAAAACCCAAAAACTCTTGAGCGCGCTTTAGAAGAATTAGAACGCCACACACTATCAATTTCTAAAGGTTTAAAAAGACTAGCGAGAAAGCACAAACAAATAAGTGTGTTTTTCAAACTTGATGTTCTTCTTCCACGGGTGTGTGATCTTTCGGTTTTAGAAGAAATTTGTAGCGCTTGATCTAAAAAGACGAAAACAAGACTCAGGCTTTACGACTCCTCACTCTCAAAACCAAGAAAAAATCCTAGAATGTTTGTGAAACTTGGTAAAGCTGTTCTCGCACTCTTTCAATAGCTCTCGCAAGTGTGCGGAAAAAATCAACCAAACACCGAATCTTTCGCTATCCTTACTGCGGGTTTATTCTTGACAGGGTCTGAACGCGTTTTTCTTTTAAAAGGCTGGGTGTCACCGCGGTAGCCTGTCGAACTTCGCTAGGCGAAGTAGCTCACTTTGTGATTAGTGTGCTACTTGTTCAAGTTTTTCGTGTGAAATTACCAGCGCTCTTTTTACGACGCTTGTGATAGAAGTTTCGTCATTTTCACGCTCGATTTCGTCCTTTTCTTACAACCTTTAGTGTGGCAGTTACGCCAGTTTCATGCTTATTCGGTAAAATTTACGGAAGAACGCTACTCTTTCTCGTTGTAGCGTTCGTTTTTTGTGTTACTACTTTCCTTGAATTCAAGAACGCTTTTACAAGTCAAAAAGCGCAAGACGTCAAAAGCGTTTAGCTCGACAAGTTTATCTTTTTGAAACAGCTGTTTTACGCATGAGCGAACTTTCGCCTTCTTCCCTAGATTACACGATACACGTAAAGGAAGAACACGAGGAATACAGAAAGGTCATCAGGGATTTCTCGCAAAAGCTTGTTTTGCCAAAAGTGCAGAAAATAGAAAGTGAAAACGCTCTTGAAGACGAGCTGGTCACAAGGCTTTGTGAAACAGGAATTATGGGGATCACCTTTCCCGAAGAATACGGCGGTGCTGGGGCTGACAACTTAACGCTTGCGATTGCGGTTGAAGAGCTATCGCGTGTTTGCACCGCGCTTGCAACGCTTGTTGTCGCGAACTACTTGGTTTCTACACCGATTTACCTGTTTGGTAACGAAGAGCAAAAAAGAAAGTACTTGGCCCCTCTTGCAAAGGGTCAAAAGATCGGAGCGCACGCAATGACAGAAGCGGGCGCTGGTTCCGATGTTTCCGCGATAACCACGCAAGCGCAAAAGGTGGACGGAGGATACAGGATCACTGGAAGAAAGCTTTTTATCACAAACGGCGATCGCGCTCACATCTACTTGGTTTTTGCGAGAACTAGCCCTCCAGACCCAAGAAAGCGCCACTTGGGTGTGACCGCTTTTATCGTGGAAAGGGGCGCTCAGGGTTTGAAAATTGGACAGCGCTTGAACGTGATAGGACTGCGTGGTGACCAACCAGTCGAGCTGATTTTTGAGGACGTGTTCGTGCCTGAGGAAAACGTGCTCGGAGAAATCGGAAGAGGCGTGAGAATAGCGCTTTCTACGTACGACCGAGGAAGGATTGGTGTTGCGGCGCAAGGTGTTGGAATCGCTCAGGCTGCGCTAGAAGCCGCGCTAAAGTACTCAACGCAAAGAGAAACCTTCGGAAACAAGCTTTTGAGCTATCAACAGGTTCAGTTCAAAATAGCCGAAATGGTTTCTTCGGTTCACGCAGCAAGGATTCTCACGTACTGGGCGGCTTCTCTTGCGGACCAAGCAAAGCCGTTTGTCAAAGCGGCGTCGATCGCAAAAATCGTGGCAACCGAAGCCGCTGAAAGAAACGCACACGCGGCGATGCTCATCATGGGCGCTTATGGTGTTTCTCAAGAAACAGGTGTTGAGAGATTGCTACGCGACTCTCAGGTGATCAAAACTTACGAAGGAACGAACGACATACAAAGGCTTATAGTCGCGCGCGAAGTGGCAAAAGAGGTCGGTTTTGCGCTTTGAGGGTTGGTAAAGTTGTTGAAGCAAATCTTTGAAGGCGTTTACTTGGTGGAACTAGAGGGAATGGGAGAGCAACTAGCCACAAAGAATCTTGTGCCAGGTCACAGAGTTTACGGCGAAAGGATTGTCAAAGCGGACGGCTTTGAGCTTAGAATTTGGGACCCTTACAGAAGCAAGCTTGCCGCGGCAATAAAGAAGGGACTGGACGAACTTCCGATTAAGCGCGCAAAAAAAGTTCTTTATCTTGGAGCAGCGGCTGGTACCACCGTGAGCCACGTTTCAGACATCGTGGAAAAAGAAGGGGTGGTTTACGCCGTTGAGTTTTCCGCGCGCGCTTTAAGAGAGCTGATTGCGTCCTGCGAAAACAGGAGTAACGTGATTCCGATACTCGCGGATGCGCGTTTCCCTTCTTCTTACAGGCGTTATGTGGACGCGGTGGACGTGGTTTACGTGGACGTGGCTCAACCCGATCAAGCGAAAATCACTGTGGACAACGCAAGGTTTTATCTCAAAAAAGACGGCTGGGTTTTGCTTGCGATAAAAGCAAGAAGCGTTGACGTCGCCGCAGACCCGCAAAAGGTTTACGCGCAGCAAAGAGCAATTCTTGAAAAAGAAGGGCTAAAAGTTGTGAAAGAAATAGAGCTTTCTCCGTTTGAGAAAGACCATGAGCTAATCGTTGCGAAATACTAGCGCACTTTCAAAAGCGTCTTCCAGCTTTTTCTCACAAACTCGGGTAGTGTGCCGTGTTCGACAAAGTACTGCGTCACAAACTTTAGCGTTCTTTGGTCGCTCGGATACCCGCTTCCCACATCACCGTATTTGCTCTTTATTTCTTCGATTCTTTCGTCTCTCACAACTTTTGCCACAATCGACGCGGCGCTTGTCACCACATACTTTGAATCCGCTTTGTGCTCTGAAACGAAATTCACGCCGGGCACTCTTTTTGAAAGCTCAACGCCAAATCTCACTTCATCTGTGTCCACGGCGTCAACGTAGATCGTGCTACAACCAAGCGCTTTGGAAATCTGCGCCATTTTTGCGAGCTCTAGCTCGTTCAGATTCAACCCTCTTTTTTCGCGTAAATCGATTTCCTGCGGCGAAACCTCTATCACTTCTAGCTTTTTTGAAATTCTAACAATTTGCTCAAACAGCCTTTTTCTTGCGCTTGGTGTGAGCTTCTTTGAGTCTTTTACGCCCAGCTTTTTTAGCGTGTCAAGCTCGCTTCTCAGAACGGCAACGCCCGCTATCACAAGAGGCCCGATAAGCGAGCCTCTTCCAGCCTCGTCGATTCCGCCGACAAGCTCGTCCAGCGACCGCTCACCCAAAGACTTANCACGCAAACAAGATTTAATCTTTACCTATTCGGAGGGGCGTGAATGTCGCTCAAAAAAGTGGAAGGAAGGAAAAGCGCAGATTTTCGTTCCCGAGCGCTCTCTTTTGCGTAAGCTTGAGCGCTATCCCGCGTTTTACAACCCTAGAGGAGCTCTCACAAGAGATGTGAGCGTGGGAATTGCGCGCAAGCTCGGTAAAAACGTGAACTTTCTTGATGCGATGTGTGGTGTGGGTGTAAGAGGAATAAGAGCGTGTGTCGAAGCCGACGTAAAAAGAGTGGTTCTAAACGACGTCAATCCAGA
>Ga0074075_13700_pt1 | contig 15302 bp, 16 predicted proteins | sample YNPg_E_FD_63712 | JGI IMG/M metagenome (GOLD analysis project Ga0074075, IMG submission 63712) | Hot spring microbial communities from Beowulf Spring, Yellowstone National Park, Wyoming, USA - YNP_Beowulf Spring_E v2 (version 2) | ecosystem: Environmental > Aquatic > Thermal springs > Hot (42-90C)... | reverse complement strand
TTATTCGTTCCTATTAACTTGTCCCTAGTCCAATTTTTGAGCTAAATAAGCTTCTTCGTTTGAACCTGTACAATTTGCAATTATACCGATTGCATCAGGACCATATTTTCTTTAATTCCTTTATCTTATTAGCTATCAAATTTATTGCCTCTTCCCATGTTGCCTCTCTAAAGTGGTCTCCTTCTCTAATTAAGGGCTTTGTTAATCTAGAGGGATCATTTATAAAATCCCATCCAAATTTTCCTTTTATGCACGTTGCAAGACCATTGGCAGGAGAATTTGGTGAAGGTTGAACTTTAACTATTTTATTACCTTTAGTCCAAACTTCGAAACTACATCCCACACCACAGAACATGCAAACTGTTTTTGTCCTCTTGAAGATAGTTGTTCTCAGTTTAGAATCAAGTTCGCTTAATTCTAAAATAGGTTGAAATCCTCCTATACTTTTCTCAACTTCCTTGGTTATTTGTATTAATTTTTGCTTTAAATTTGGTTTTAATCCAGTAAAGTATCCCATTTCTCCCAAAACTTTCTTTTCCATTAACGCATTAACTGGACATACAGTTACGCAAGTTCCACATGAAACACAAGATGATTTGTTTATCTCTGTTCCGTGATCCCAAACAACCCTTGGGGGACTTAAATTCCAATCGATATGTATAACTTCATTAACAACTAAATCTTGGCACGCTTCAACACATCTACCACATAGAATGCATTGGTTTGGGTCATAAACATAGAAAGGATTGCTATCATCTATGGGATAACCTTTAGGCCTATAATTTTGATGCTCAATTCCAAGTTCTAAAACCCAATATCTTAAGAAGCAATAAGAACTTTTATCACATAATGTACAATATAAATAATGATCAGTTAAAATTCTATCAAATGCTTTCTTCCTTGCTTCTTCAACTTTTTTTGAGGTAATCAGGATTTTCATTCCTTCATATAATTTTGTAGAGCATGCTCTTACCAAATGACCATCAACTTCAACAACACATGTATCACATGATTCTAAAGGGCCTAGACCTTGTTGATAACAAATAAAAGGAATATGAATATTGTTTCTTAAAAGGAAGTTAAGAATTGTTTCATTTTCCTTTGCTTCATAAGTCTTATTATCTAAAAAAATTTTCATATGTTTTAATAATTACTCATTAAAATTTATTTTTAACATTGATTTTGAAATGATTATTTTAGATATGTCTATGGAATTGGGGATCATGCATTATTATAATTATATATTCATCTGAATTTGATTCAAACAAAATTAGATATGAATAAAAACCATAACGCTATAAAGACTTTAATTCTACTTGTACATCATTTTTAATTTCTATTTCTGCATAATAGTTATCCTTTAAAGGACCTGGGTTAACAACTAATGTTTCACCCAGTTTATCTTTTGATCTAGCTTCATGAACATGGCCTGTTATCACAAGAATTGGCTTATTATCTTCTATGAATTTTCTTACAATTTTACTACCTACATGCAAACCTGTTCTTGTGTAGTCTAAACTTGTATTATAAGGAGGATTATGCGATACTAAAATCCATTTATCGAAATTTTTAAATTTAATTAGCTCTTGGTAAGCGGATTCCAATAATCTATCAATTTCCTCTTCAGTTATCTCAAATGGAGTGTTGAAAGGGGTTTTTAAAGAACCTCCGATTCCAATTATTCCTATTCTTGAATAAACTACGTGCTTACCATGCAAGTTATATTTTAGTTGTTCTTGGTCAAATCTATTTACATAATCACAATTTCCTGGAACATAAAAATATGGCTTATTTGAATTATTGAGCAAATTAATTACTGCAGAAATCTGATTTTTATCGCCAAAGTTTGTCAAATCTCCAGCAACCAATATAAGATCACAACTCAATGAGAAATCTTTAAGTAAAACTTTTTTCAATTTCTCAGTTTCACCGTGAATATCAGTTAAAGCTAGAATTTTCATTATTATATAATCTTTGTTTAAAACTTTTATTTTTGTTGAATATGTATTTAATAATTGATATTAATGATATAGGTCCAAAGCTCTGATTCAATGATGAGACTAAACTTAGAAAACTTAATAAGCAATTAGCTCTTTAATTAATTGAAGAGGCTTATTCATAACATATTATGAGTAACGTTGATTCATCAAGTAACAAGATAAATAAGTTATTCCCACTGGGTATTAAAATAGAGAGCGTGCTCGGTTTGCTAAAAGCTCTAAATGATGTTTTCAACAAGCATGCAGATATTTTTGCTTTAGCTAATTATTTTGACCTTGAAGCTGATGACTTGCTACCGGTATTAGATGTAATTGAATTATTAGAATTTGCTTTAATTCAAGGCGGTGATGTTATTATAACACCACAAGGAGAAAAATTTTTAAAATCATCTTCAAGCGTTAAAAGACAAATATTAAGGGATAAATTAAAAAATTTTGAACCTTTTAAAACAGCTATTTCAATATTAAGCAAATCTAGTGAACTAAAAGTTGAAGATGTTGCAAAGGAATTGGAAAATATGGGCTATAGTGAAGTTAATGAATTTGGATTTGATGAAAAATTAAGCCAAACATTGATAGAATGGGGTGTCTATGCAGGAATATTAATATATTCAAGCGAAAATCAGGTATTTAAGCTTAATAAAAAGCACATAAAAGTTTAGCTTAAATATTCATATATTGTATCAAGATAGCTGGTAAATTTGGGTAATCTAATGCTTCTTGGCCTTGGCAAGTCAATAATTATCTCTTTGACTAATTGAGCAGGTCTTTTTGAAAGTATTATAACTCTATCAGCTAATTCAACAATTTCTTCAATATTATGACTTACTAGAATTACTGATTTTAAGGAAAGTGAAGGATTGAATAGCGTGCTCAATATTTCTGATCGAAGGTTACTAGCTGTTAATTGATCTAAATTTGAAAAAGGTTCATCCATGAGCAAAATTTCAGGATCAGACATCAATGCTCTAGCTATTGCTATTCGTTGTCTCATTCCACCACTTAATTCTTTTGGATAGGAATTTTCGAATCCGGATAAACCTACTAATTCTAATAATTTAACAGCTTTCTCTCTTCTTTTTTCCTTGTCAGGAATAAGTTTTAAAGCAGGAAGTTCTACATTCTCTAATGCAGTTAACCAAGGTAATAGAGCAAATTGCTGAAATACCATTGTTATTTTGTTAGTCGGTCCTGTAATTGGTTTTTCGTTTAGAAATATAGTACCTGTCGTAGGTTTCAAAAGCCCAGCAATTAATCTTAGTAACGTGCTTTTTCCGCAACCACTCGGACCGGTTATAGCTAAAAATTCTTTTTCATAAACTTCGAAACTTAAATCATGTATGATTTCAAATTTGGAACTCTTACTAGTTATAGAAAAGCTAACATTTTTTAAAATAAGTACAGGTTTTTTTATTTCTGTCATACAATCATGCTAGATTTCATATCTGAACTTGCTAGTTGCATAATCATATAACTTTTTCCATAATGTTCTATCAAGTGCAACGACCACTAATATCATCATGATTAATGATGCATACATAAGATTTAGGTCACCAGAACTTGCTGCAGAATCTATTAATTTACCTATACCATATTTTACAGAGTATACTTCATTGCCAATTGATATCCATTCTGCTACTATTAAAGCATTCCATGCTCCACCTATGGCGGTTATAAAGCCTGTTACTAAACCTGGCAGCATCGCAGGAAAATAAAGCTTTTTAAATTTTTGTATTTTTGATAAATTTGATAACAATATACATTCTTTGATATCTTCAGGTATTAATTGAATTGAAGAATATGCGTTATAAAATATATACCATATTGAACCGGATATTATTACGAGAATTGCAATTATTTCTACTTTTGGACCGAACCACAGAATTATTAAGGGTATAAATAGCGGTGCAGGGAAAGAAGCAATGATCAGGATTAAAGGTAAAAGTACTCTTTTTGCTAAATTGTTTGTTGCAACTAGTAATGCAAGCATTATAATAGGAAACATTATGGCTGATGCGATCAATATTCTAATACCTGAATAAGCTACTGAAGTAAGAATATAAATAAAGTTATTAAGGTTTTCAAGAATGTAAATAGAATTTATTATAGGACCAGTAATGAAATATATGAAAATTCCTGTGATTAAAATTAAAGCAATATAAGTAATATATCTCAAAATTTTTGCAATATTAAAAATTGCAATCTTATTTTTATAGGATAAGACATTTCCTTCTATCGAAGGAGGTAAATAGGAAGGTTCAAGATTTCTACTTTTAATAAAAGGTGAAATAGGTCTTCTAGGAATTACAATATGCTTTGTAATATTTCTGAAAGGTCTTGAAGAACGAATGAACGTACTTATAAACCAAGGAATTTTTGTGATGTTACAGAGGATGTAAATTCATACTTAAATTTTTGACTCCATTCATTTAGTGGCCTAAAAAATAATGCATGTGTTCCTACTAATGCTAAGAAAGTGATATAAAGGCTATGTATAATCTTAGAAAGTCACCTAAATTAAATAATTAGAAAGTAGATAGAACCAATTCCAATAGTTGATATGTAGTTGTCCCTAAACTAATGATTTCTGAGGAAGAAAGAAAGAATAAGCCTATAGCCCAAGATATGGGTATGTTATCTATTATTCTGGGCCATGCACTAGGAATGTATATTTTAGCTATTTTATCCATCAATGACATGTTAGATAATTGAGCTTGTTCAAGAATGTAAGAAGGTATCGACCTAACCGACTCATAAACAGCGAATATAAAATTCCACAATTCACTTGTTATTATTAAGAAAACGGCAGCCATTTCAACACCGATTAAAGGAACAAAATTTACGAAGAAAAACACAGCAACAGGAAAGAAGCCTAAAATAGGAATAGATTGTAAAATATCTACAATTGGAATTATGATCTTTTCTGCTGTTTTATTCATGCCAGCTAAAATTCCTACGAAAATTGAAATAATTATTGAAATAACCATTCCAATGGCTAATCTTAGCCAAGATAAGGCAAGAGCGTAAATTATTGTAGTTATTATCATTGAAATATATTAGATATTGGTTAAATCAAATATAATTAATTTGCCAATCTCAAATTCTATTTAACTAAATTCCACTTAAAGAAATGATCATATCAGTTAAAAATCCTAACATCAAACCTACAAAAAGACCTAGCATAAATAAATTGTTATTTACTTGTCTTCTTCCAATATTATACATAATCATTATAACATAAATTAAAGCTCCACCCGCTAATGATAGAAAGAATATATATGCGATTGTTGAGAAGAACATACTTCCTAGTATTGTTCCAAAGAAAGTTGGAGCGCCTCCAATAAAAAGTATCTTTAAAACAAAGCTCAATTTAGGCCTTTTTTCTAATCCTACAATAGGAGCCAATATGCCAAATCCCTCTGTTGTGTTATGTGCACCAAATCCTATGATTAAAAGTAATGCTAAACTTACTGCACCTGCTGCATAAGATTGCCCTATTGCTAATCCTTCACTTAAATTATGTGCTCCTATTCCTAAAGCGATCATTGTAGCGATTTTACTTCTTATATTAGCATCGCCTTTGTTAGTATTTCATAAACCTATTTTTCATATGTTGATAGTCCTAATAATCCAAGTGCTAAGCAAAAATAAAAATAGCATATCGCTTATCGCAATAATTGATGATGTTTGTCCTTGCAAGAATTAGCCTTACATCTTCCATCGTAGCTTCCCAGGAATCTGCTAGTACTTCTACTAATAGAAACAATAAAATTCCTGCTGCTAGTGCATTGAGTAAACCCTTTGTTTTGTCACTTACTGAAAAAATTATCAATGGCAATCCTAAAAATATAGTAAAACCTGCAATGGCGCCTAATATTAAAATATCTATGTAGTTAATCATAATTTATAGGACTTCTGATTGAGGAAATAAGAATATGATCAGTAATGCTTTGATCTGTTTTGTAATAAATTATATGCATCAATTTTATCGTCATAATTGAGTTTAAATATAACATTGTTATAAATGTTTCGTAGTACTAAGTATATAAATATATTTATCTTAGCTTAATTTTATCTCTTATCCAAGTCCTTACATCATAAAAATATTCATTTTTGTAAGGACATGCTGATACGCAGTTGCCAACACCTATACATTTATGGGATTTAAATTCACCACTTGCAATAAAGCTTGCTGGCAAGTCTGTTAATCCTACAGGGCAAGCTTTAGCACAATCTTTTGTAGGACATTTTAAGCATATCTCTGGATCTTTAACCTTCAACTTCCAGAAGCCTAATTTACTTAAATATTGAGCAAATAAGCCATAATGACATGAACCTGTAGTTACGCATGAATATGTTCCAACAAAAGGTATTAGCAAGAATAAGAATTGCCAGAGAAAGTGAAAATAAAATTCGGTTGCAAAATTCACAATATCTTCTCCATATAAACTTACATTAATGTAGCCTATTGAGTTTAAATATGAAATTATTGATGCGGTAATTATTGAGATCCAAGTTATATTTGCTATAACTTTATATACATTGTTTATCCTACTCATTAAAAACTTTCTTCCAATTTTTGATGTACGATTAAATTGCTTTAAATTATCGAAGAAAACACCTTGATACATTAATGCAATGTGACATGTTACAGAACATAACCATCTTGCACCGAATAGCAACGATAATATACCAGCTAATAAATAAGTTAAGGCCAATGCAATTAAAAAGCTAGGCGCTACAGGACCAGCTGTACCTACTCCATGAAGATAACCTATAAAAGGTACATATGGTAATGTATCTTCATTAAAAAAGAAATTAGAAAAGTAAACCCAAAATACAAAATAAGCTAATACTATCAATGCAAGTCTGATTTTTGTCTCTAGTTCTCTTACATGTTTAATTCTTAAAATAACCAAAGCTCCCATTTGAATGCCCATCATAAAGAAATACCAAGCTGAATCGATTATAGCTATGAAAAATCTAATAAAATTGTATAATGAATTTACAACTATTATATGAAATTGTCCTGAAATTGGTGCAAAATTTATACTATTTAAAAAATCTTGTCCATATATAACTAAATCCATCAATCCGCCCATGAAAAATCCAGAAATATATGTTAGCAAAATAATATAAAAAACCCAGTTTGGTTTAACAATCCATGAGAATTTTTTGGCTACATTAATTTCATTTCTTTTCAATAGATAGTAGAAGTAAAGGGACATTTCAGCAATGATTGTTATCGCAACAATCAATCCATTTCCATTAATCACCCAACCAAATAATCCTCCCATCATTATCGCATAAATCGAAAGAAGAATAAGGAGATACGATGATATTTTTTCGTTTATTTCTCTATTCTTAAAGATGTAATTGAAGATAATTACAAAAAGAATAGACATAACTATTGAACCTAAAATAGAACTGAAGTAGACCCAATTTGAACCATTAACAGCTGTAGGTGTCAAAAACATTATAACTGATTGAAATGCAATCAAAATTATGAAAAACTTATCCGTATTCTTTCTTAAAAGATAAATAGTAAAAAGCATTTCTCCACCCATGACAAATATAAACCAGTAAGAATTAATCACATTCGAAAACAATGTGATGGGAGAGCTTAGCATTAGCTCTAAATTTGCTGAAATGGGTTGTGTAATTAAATTGAATGTCCATCCCATGAAAAACTCATTGATAAGAACAAGAAAGATAAGAAGAGGATAGTTTTTTTGATTAACTTTTTTGTTTGGCTCTTCTCCTATTAAGCTAGAAATTATAGGTATAGCAGCTATCCACATAATCAATTGATTAAAACCAACAGCAATCCATAAAGTTTGGAAGCTTGGAGATAAGAAATATATTACTGCACCAACAAACATTGAAGCCATCATGGCTAAAATAAATATTATGATCGAATAATGTAATGCTCTTTGAACTTCATCGAACCACTTTATGCTATAAGCAAGTATGATAGCCATGAATATTGCAATAGCTATGAGTTCAAAATTCATTCTACATAGTATCAGAATGTGAACAATTAATAAATTGTTATCTCTAGAAATGTATGCTAAATATATTCAATGTATATTTTTTTATATTTAATATTTTAAATTTTATCGACGTCATATACATAATGATAATTCAGTTAAAAAAGAGTGCTTACATAAAATTTTCCGAATTAATCTTTGTTCTTATTTTAATAATTGGTTTCATAAATCCATATGTTGAAAATATAATGTATTATGACCCATTGTGGTACATGCTTGAACATTATTCGTTGTATACAGCTGGTATATTGTTAGGGAATAGATTTCTAAAAGGCAATAATTTACTGTTCATAATAGGAATTTTACCTGCTGTTATATGGCACTTCCCTTTACCTTTTCTTTTGGGTGCTTCATTTTTCAATTTCAGAGTTTTATCAGAATTAACCTTGTTTATTGGAGGAGTGTTTCTAGGTAGCTCGTTAGACAGTATAAGTTTTAGAATAAAAATTATCGCGTTATCCTTGTGGATGATAGGTGATACAATTCTTTCAATTCTTTTCATTTTTGGAATAAAATATTACACTAATGAAGTTTTTCCGTTTTCAAATTATTCTCCCTACCAATTGCCTATAGTAGGTATAGCTATGTTAATTTTGATGAATGTGGTTATTGCATATATTATTTATGTTGTTGTAAAAAGTTACTTGATAAAAAGTTTAGGATAATTAATCTTGTTCAATGTATTTAGATTTATTCTTAAAGCAATAGCTGTAACCGGTGGCAGCAATACATATAAAGCTAATAATGTCCAATATCCTAAAGGGCTTGATAATAAAACTAAACCAATTGCTGGTATAAAAAATGCGATTAAATAGGGAATTGATATGCAGCATGCTGCTCCACTTATTACTCCAAACAAAGGTATAATTGCTAAATATTTGAAACTTTTACCTAGACCAAAAATCTCTAATGCTTTAGTCAAATTAGAAGAAACCAATACTGCTATGATAAGGCCAAACGCAATGCTATACAATGATAGTACTACAGTAAAGTAGGGAGGTATTATAACTGTAATTAATGGATTATAAATTAAACTTAAGAATGCTGTAATAACATTGGGATATGTGAAGGGGCTAAATGTTATTGTTGCTTGAAATGTTGTAAAACCAAAATTCGTTGGAAATAAGAAAATCAGTAAATCTTCAAGAGCTATGCTATACACGAAATAATGAATAGATATATACACAATGAAAATTAAAATTGCAATCTTTCTCTTTTTGCTTTTAAATATGATTTTAATTGCATCTCTTAGAGAGAATTGGAAGATAGCTATGGTAAATACTATCCAGAATATAACGACTAAGTAAAAGGTAACTAAAAAGTATCTAATTTCTGATAATATTGAGAGTAATGAATATGAAACTATTAATATTATTAAATATGGCAATAATAAGTAATTTTTATTCACGATTTGAAAAGAATTGACTATTAATATAAATTTATTGCATGAAAATTCATTTAATAAAGTATATAATTATGGATGTAAAGATAATTCATACTAAAGAACCTGAAATATTGAAGCAGGGAGTATCCGTTATATCAAAAGCATGGGGAAGCGATGATTTTGCTACATTTTTAAAAGATTTGCTAGTTGCAATATCCCATAATGGAGGTCTTACTTTAGTAGCTTATCATGGAAATAGCGTCATTGGCTTTTCATTTGCATTCAGAGCTTATCATAATGGTAAATACTACTTGTATTCACATCAAACAGGCGTAATTCCAGAGTATAGGAATACGAGTGTTGGTTATAAATTGAAATTAAAGCAAAGAGAATGGGCAATTGATAATGGTATAGACTTGATAGCTTGGACTTTTGATCCACTTCAAGGTTTGAATTCAAAATTTAATCTTCATAAACTTGGTGTGATAGTAAGAGTTTATCATAGAAATCACTATGGTATCATGACAGATTCTTTGAATAAAGGTATAGCATCAGATAGAGTAATTGCAGAATGGTATATAAAATCTTCACATGTTTTAAAAAGGTTAAACAATGTTTTTGAATCTTATGATAATTTAATCAATGTTGTAAAAACAAGAGAAAAAAATGAATATAGAATTGTTGAAGACATTGATTTGAATTCTAATGAAGACAGTTTGTATATTGAAATACCTTATGATATTAATTTGATAAAAAGAAAGACATTGAAGAAGCAAAAAGATGGAGAGAACTCACAGTTGAAGTCTATTTGAATTACTTTAAGAAAGGTTATATAATAATTGATTTAATCACAAAGGATAAAAGGAATTTTCAGGTAGCAACAAAAAATATTCCTCCTGAGATAGATAAGAATAGTATATTTTATGATTTATTGGGATAGATGTTTTTAAAATCATCGAAAAGCTGCTTTTCGAAATGCTTTTCAATCATCTCGCTTTCATAAATGTATTTTATTTGGAACATTTGTGCTATTTCCTTATAGAACGAAGCAAAATCTTCATTTTTTAAATCTTTAATATTATATTTTCCTACCGCAGAAACAAGCATTTTAGTCTCAATCTCAACAGTTTCTATATAGTTGCTAATAAATTGAATTGATTTTTCATTGGGAATTCTTAATATTTTTTGGATTGCACGAATAATAGGATTGCTATATAAATTAGAGGAAATTACTTTTTCAGATAAAGGATAAGCATAACTTGAAATCAAAAATGCTCTTCCTGCAGCTATTCCCGAAGCTCCTAATCCAACAGCCTTTACTAAATGTGAACCATTATATAGTCTGCCAGATAATACAAGTGATGTAGTAATTCCTCTTTTTCTTGCATCGTAAATTTTCTTCAAACATGCAAGAGCAGGTAAACCAAGGTCTTGTAATGCAATAGTAGGACTCATACCAGTACCTCCTTCTTTACCATCTATAACAACGCAATCAGCACCTGCCTTACTTGCTATATCAATTACGCAGTCTAAATCCCTATAAGGGCCTGTCTTTAACCAGACTTTTACTCTAGGATAATCATTTTTTATCTTCCTTATTCTATTATACAAAATTTCTTCAGTAAATATATCTGGAGAAGAATGCCTTTCATAATATTCTGCGTCTACCGAATCAGGATCAGGATAGATTATGTACTTATCTTTTAACCTTTTTGCTGTCATTCTATCTACTATTTTCTCTCCACCCAATCCAGCTTTTGCTCCCTGTCCAGCCTTTATTTCGAATGCAATTTTGCCTTCTTGAATGTATTGATCTAATCTTTTATCGCTGTATATTTTATTCCATAATTCATCAAAAGCATCTTCTTCGTTTTGTTGTATAACAACACCGCCTAAATCTTCTTTACAATTATCTAAATAGGACAAAATTCTTTCTATGAAACATGGTTGATTATCATTTATTCTTTTATCATAGCCCCAAGTTGAAGCGACGTTTTCTCCAATTCCATATATAACTCCTTTCTTTGCACATGCTTTTGCAGAATAAACAGATACAATATTCCAATCATCCTGGCTTCCCATTGAAGATTGAATAAAGGGAATTGAAGTTTTAAACCCTCCAATTTCAGATTTTGTCTCTACGTCATGATATATTGGTTCTCTATTAACCAATTCTATAGCTTTTTTCAGTCTTAAAGGAGTAAATTGTGGCGGTGTTATGATTATATCATCTAATGTAAAGAATCTTTTATTCTCTTGATATATCGTAGCCCCAAATATGGAAAATTTAAATTTCTCGTTTTTAAAAGGATAAATTGACTTCCTACCCAATCTTGCCCTTTGAATAATTTCTTTTATTGGATAGTCTACATTCATTGTTAAAGATTGTAAATTCCGGGTATTTTTGGATAAGGTAGAGTTAAATATATACTAGGTAAAGCACAAATATATCGAACTAATCTTTCAAGACCTATACCAAATCCTGCTGTAGGAATACCATGATTTTTCAAGAATTCTAAATACCATTTATATTTTTCTAATCTTTCTCCTGTTTCCTTCATTCTTTGTATAACTTTGTTTATTTCATATTCACGCGCTGCTCCCGATGCAGCCTCGCCATATCCTTCTGGATAAATAAGGTCAAAATCCATCAATATTCCTGGCTTATCCGGATATTCTCTATCGTAAAATCCTCTTGCACCTCTTGGATAATCATAAATAAAGAAAGGTTCTTCATTAATACTAGATATTAACCATTCATATTCCCAATGTATTTCCGTGGTATAACTAATTTTTTTAGGTTCAATTTTGAACAATCTTTTGATTTGTTCAAAGTAGTTTGGATTTTCTTGAATTGTGTTCTTTAAGATGTCAACTGCTTCTTTATGTGTATATCTTTTTAAAGGTAATTTAGGTAGCTTTAACTCTGTCCTTTGTTTAAGTCCTCTCGATTCCCAATAAGGTTGAAAAAATTCCCAGATCATTTTTAGTTCCTTTTCATTTTCCTTAACTCTAGATATTACATAAAATAGTAATTCTTCTGCAATTTTCATAGCGTCAAAATGATCAGCGTCAGCAATTTCTAAATCGACCTGAATAAATTCGACTAAATGTCTATCCATCGATGCTGTTTCTAAAGGTTCTAATCTAAGGTTATCTGCAAAGAAATATATTTTACCTTCCTTTCCGCTCTTCTTTCTAGCAGCTGCTAAAAATTGCTTGTATAATATAGCACTACTCATTATTTTGTATTCTTTTCCATAGTAATCTACAGTAATTTGCTTTGCACCTCTTATACCAGGGTCTGTAACTGGTCCTAATAAAATAGATTTGAACTCTAGAAAACCGTTCTTATTCAAAAATTCTCTAATGTATTGGCTTACTTTATCATAGATTTCGTAAATTCTTTGAAATATAGGATTACTAACTATTTCAAAAGGATCTTTACTAAATAATTCATGTGAAATGAATAATTCTTTTTGAGATTGCATATAGCGTTATTTAATTAGTCTATTATTTGAATCTTTTACCAAATTTTTTAAATATTTTACAACATCATACTTAGAAATACCCAATACTTCATAATAAATTTGTTTATTTATCCAATAACCAAGTAATTTTTACAAAATGTTTTAAGAAAGAATGTATTTATTGACTCTGAATAGAAATAAAAATTAAATTTGAGTTAGTTATTTATATGAAAATCTTTGATTCTGTTGCAACTAAGTTAGATATACGAGAATTTTCAGATAAAGAAGTTCCAAAAGATATTAAGTTAAGAGTACTTGAAGCAGCTAGATTATCCAGTAGTGGAATAAATAGTCAACATTGGAGATTTATATTGGTTCAAAGCAAAGAAGGATTAAAAAAGCTAGCAGAGGATAGCACAACAGGAAAGTGGGTAGCAAATTCTAATTTTGCTGTGATGGTTTTAACCAATCCAAAATACAATTTCCATTTAATAGATGCAGGAAGAGTTGCTCAGAATATGCAACTTGTAGCTTGGGAAGAGGGTGTAGCTTCTTGTGTTTTTACTGGTATAAAAGAAGAATTATTAAGAAAAGACTTTAATATACCAAATGATCTATACCCTGCAATAGTAGTAGGATTTGGTTATCCTAAGAGAAAGATAAAGGGTAGAAAAAATAGAAAGCCGATTGATGAATTGGTGTTTATTGAAAAGTATGGAAATAAGTTTGATAGAGATAAATTATGATTATTTAATGATTTCAAAATGACTGAACCCATCTATGTCTTTCCAAACTTTTATAATTGAATCGAACATAGGATTTTCTTGAATATCTTCTACGTGAGAAATGATGAATATTTTTTCATAATCATGTTTAAGTTCGAGTATTGTTTTCAATACGGCTTCTCTAAATTCTTTACTCAATGGACCGAAACCTTCATCTATAACTAACATTTTAGGAGCCACACCAACTCTATAAGTAGAGAGGATTTTTGCAATACCCAATCTAAAAGCTAGTCCGATGATAGTTTTTTCGCCTCCTGAATAAGTTGCAAGTTCTCGTGTGTATGAGTTTTGCGATATGTTTATTTCTATTTTTTCTTCTGTCACTTTTATATCAACAGATATATCAGGTTTAACTTTTGGAAGAAAATAATAATTAATATATTCATTCAATCTATTCAGATAATCCTTAAGAAGCTTTAATGGAAATCCTCTATCATTGAATATATCGTCACAAATTATTTTAAGAGCTTTATACTCAATATCTTGTTTGCTTAATTCTTTCTTATTTATTTCAAGTTCATTTTTGGCATCTTCAATTTCTTTTAATTTCTCTCTCAAATTATCTATAGAATTCTTTATAATTCCAAGATTCTGGTTTGTGTCTTTATATTCCTTATCTAATATTTCCTTTATCGCCTTTAATTCGTCTTCGTACTGTTTAATTTCATCAATTTTTCTTTTATTTCATCCTTATCTTGAATTTCAGACTTTATTTTTTGAATTTCATCGTTTAGATTTTTAATCTGCATTTCAAGATTAGGCAGTTGATTTTTTAAAGCATCAATGGAGCCTAGTTCTTTGTTAAGCGCTCCAATTTCTTCTTCAATTTCTTTTTTAATTTTTCCTAAATCTTCGTTCTTGTATAATGAAAGAGATAGATTTTCTAATAACTTTTTATTTTCATTTTTGCAAACCGTTTAGCTTGATTATTTCAGTTTCTAATTCTTTCCTAAGATTTTCTTCTTCAGATATTTCTTTCTTTAAAAGATTTATAACAGTCTCATTTGCTTCTTTTTCTATACCCTTTATTATTTCATCATATCTTTCTTTTTTTCTTTTAACCACGCAAGTCTTCTATTTAATTCAGACAATTCATTTTCTATTTTAGATATTCTATTTCTATGATCTGAAATTAACCCATCTCGATGTTCCTTATCAAGTTCCCTTTTACAAACAGGACAAACATTGCTTTTTTGATTCTCAATCAAATCTAATACTCTTAAATAATTAGCCTTTTCAGCCTCAAGCGTATTTATTTTAGTTTTCAAAGATTCAATTTCTTGTTCTAGATCAAATTGCTTGCTATAAAAACCAGCGATCTCCTTTTGTTTATTCTCAATATTTGCTAATCTAGATTTATATTGTTCTATATCATTCAACCTGTTTTTGATTTTTGATATAATTTTATTTAAAGTTTCGATTTCTTTTTATTATTATTTATATTGTTTATTATCTTTTCGATATCATCTAATTTGCTTTTGTCAATCTTTAATTTATTTAATTTTTGTTTTATATCATTTTCTTTAATTAAGCTTTTCTTCTTATTTATATTTTTGTTATTTAATAATTCATTTAAGTATGAATATTTTTTATTCTATTTCTATTTTCTTTTG
>Ga0074075_13649_pt1 | contig 15309 bp, 12 predicted proteins | sample YNPg_E_FD_63712 | JGI IMG/M metagenome (GOLD analysis project Ga0074075, IMG submission 63712) | Hot spring microbial communities from Beowulf Spring, Yellowstone National Park, Wyoming, USA - YNP_Beowulf Spring_E v2 (version 2) | ecosystem: Environmental > Aquatic > Thermal springs > Hot (42-90C)... | reverse complement strand
CTTAAGTAAGCGTCCAAGTAGACCCATCCGAAGAGTACGTTCATCAAGGCGCTACCCAGAAACGCGCTGATGAACCCAGCGTGGCTTGGTATCGCTGTTGGTGTGAAAAGCATTATAGCTGACTGCATACCCACTAAGAGAATAATATCCACCCTAATCCTTGAGCGTAGCATGACGGATGTTAAAACCATCTCAAGCGCCATCGGGAACACAAACCAGTAGGATGATATTATCTGGGAGAAGTACTCGGGGGTGGAGAGTAGCCCGAACGAGGGTTTGGGTATCCCCGATAGTAGGTTGAATGTCCAGCCCATGAAGAACTCGTTTAGAAGCGTTAGAGAGATAACGAGTCCCGTAAACCATGCCCTGCTTCTTAACGGTGCGGGAGTCCTCTCGGGGCTGGCCGCGGCTTTTAAGAGTGCACTCAATATTGGTAGAAACACTGTGATCATCACGACCGTGTTGATGAGGAGGGCTATCAGTAGACTAGTGGAGCTGGGGCTCCAGAAATAGACCACGGCGCCCCCAAACATTGAAGCCATCATGGCTAAGACGAACAGTGCGAGGAGGGCGTCAAGCTGGTTGCTTATACTGGCACACCACTTTAAAACGCGTGCAATAATATAGACCATCGCTATGGTTACCCCCCAGTAGAGGGGGAGCAAGGTAGTAGTCACCACCACTCGAAACCTACTTTTTTAGCATTGTATATAAGAGCTTGGGGTAACCTGGTTGCACGCGTTTAACACATTGGCTAGCCCACAGTTTATTTCCTGAAACACTTCTCTCAATTTTCATTATCGTGAACTACCCCGCCCTCACAGGTAGACCCCAAATCAACGCTTAGCACTGATTATAACCCACACACGGATTTTGGGTGCACCGTTGCGGACGGGGTCTTCCCCCAAAGATAAACCACTTTGCGTCACCCCCGGGGGCGAACCGGCCGCATCCTTTCTCGTTTTTTGGGTGCCTAGTATTTAGCAGCAAAACAAACCCTAGAGGAGACTAAGAAACCGGGGCAGACAGCGCCGAGGACACTCCTATCCTCTGCTGTCGTAACCACTGCTCTTTATGTATTGGTGGGACTCATCACCGATCACAATCGTTCAGGGATTTATCCGCTTCCGAAGCACCGTTGGCTTATGCTTCACTACTGGTTCTTGGCTCAACGGGGTACGGGGTGTTAACGGGGGCCACCCCATCTACGACACCCACTACTCTGCCTGTGTCTCTACTTGTGGCTCGCGGATCATATACGGTATCCGAGGAAGGAGTCCTTCCCGCTTCCTTAACTGGGTTAGCCCACGGCGATGACCAAAGGTGTGGCCTCGTTTACGGCTCTCATTCTCTCCCGTGTTTCCCGGTCTGGGCGGGATCGATGAAATCGTCTGGATCACAAGTTTTGGCTCTCTTTTCACACCTGCACTAGTAGAAATACCATACCCTACTAGGAGTACACCCCGGGTTCAAAGTCTCTTCAGGGTAGTGGGGAGGGTTCACTGATCACCCCCTCCAGTTCTCTTAGGTCACTGTCCTATGCGTCTTTCTGTTAACCCAGCGAGATAGCTCAGTCGTTATCCCCTGCCTCCCACTTACTCTTTCTGGATTTTGGCGCACATCTTATGTTTGGGAGAGGAGCCCGTGGGTGGAAGCCGAAACATTACGTGAACCATATATTTTGCACATGGTGCTTGTCTTAGGTCGCCCCCTCCGTTTTGTTGTGGGGTTAGAAGTTGGATCGGCGAACCCGAGCCACCCGACCACTTTTCTCATTTAATGGATATATTCACGGTTTCACGATAAAGCTAAATTATAACCCTGATATACGGCGTTATGCCCCGCAGTCACTCGAAGGACTTAGAGCATCTTGAGGGACACGAAGTAGATGTAGAAACAGGTGGGGAGTGGTTTGTTAGAATCCTTAACGAGCTGGGTGTTGATTTCGTGTTTGGCACCACTGGTGCGGGTATGCCTGATATTCAGGACGCGATGGTTGTGGTGAAGCCGCCGAAGTGGATTCAGGGTCTCCATGAGTTTGTGTCCGTGAGCGCCGCGATGGGTTACGCGCTCGCCTCGGGTAGGCCGGGGGTGGCGCTCATCGACAGGGTGGTGGGCACACAGAACGCTGTCGGTGCCTTCTACGGTGCGTACATGAATATGGCGCCAGTGGTGGTTTTCGCTTCAGCTAATCTACCGGGAGTCCAGATCCCCACTGGCGGCTTAGAGTACCACTATTCGAGCTATCAGACGTTAATAGTGTCCCCATGGGTCAAATGGTTCACTCAGGTTGAGTCACTGGAGACGATGCCAGAGGATGTTGAGAAGGCTTTCTATCTCGCGGCTTCGGAGCCAAAGGGTCCAGTCTACGTAACACTACGGCAGGATCTGATGGCAAGTGGGGTATCCAAGGGTTGGGTCACACATTCTTCAAGCGTAGCATCCGGGGGCCGCGTCCCAGATGACAGAGCGCTTGCGAGTATCGCGGACACCCTTCTTTCGGCGCAGGCTCCCGCTATAGTTGTGTCCCACGCCGGTAGGAATCCAGAGGCGGTGCCACTCATCGTTGAATTGGCCCATCTACTCGGTGCGCCTGTAATTGAGAGGAGGGTTTTTATGAGCTACCCCACAGGCGACCCACTGCACCTAGGCTTCGCAGACCCCTATCAGTCACCCGCGTTACCGCCATACACTGATGTGGCCCTATTCCTCGAAACGGGTCTATTACCGCACCTCAAGCCGGGCAGAGGCATTGAGATTATTGATATCACGAGCGACCCTTTCCACAGGCAGGATGTCTTTGGTGGAGGGGACTACGGGTCTACACTCTTCCCAGCGAAATTCAGGATGGTCTGCGACACCGCACCCACGCTACGCAGGTTGGCTAGATTAGTGGAAGAACGGCTGGAGGCGCGAGAACGCGAAGCGGTGGGTGAACGAATATCTAGGCTATCCCAGGAACACGAGCGATTATTCGGTGAATGGAGAGAACGCGCCCAGCGCAGATATGAGGAAGGAGTACTCGATCCTTGGTCGATTGGTCTATGCATGACTAGGGCGTGGCGTAAAGGAGTAGTCTGGGTGAATGGTACTCTCTCAGCCCGGGAAGCGCTCTGGCGCACAGTTACGCTAAACGAGCCGGGAACCTATTTTGATAACCCTAGCTCGCATCTGGGTGTCACCCCCGGCTTGGCATACGGCGTCTCACTCGCGGATAAGAAGTATGTTGACGTGGCTGCGAAGGACGGCTACGTTTCGGGGAGATTATCAAGTAGTGGTAGAGTTGTGGTGTGCACGCTCGGTGACGGCGAGGCAATGTTCGGGAACATTGGCTCAGCGCTTTGGACATGCGAACACTACGGGCTAGGCGTGGTCTACGTTGTACTCAACAACGCTTGCTGGGGGATAGAGTGGCCCGCCATCGAGAGGACGACTAAGCAGTGGGCTAAGAAAGCACACGATTTCGAGTTCGTGGACATAGACCAGCCACGAATAGACTTCTCCGGACTTGCCGCCGCATTCAGCACACACAGCGCTAAGGTCAGAGAACCAACCCAGCTTGAGCAAGAACTTGCCAAGTGCATCACATTGGCGGAGAACGGGCACCCCTCCCTCATAGAAGTAGAGATGGAGAAGTACACCGGCCCCGAAAAGTCCGTGGTACCATAGGAACCCTATGAGCGGCTAGTAGAGCTCAAGGGTGTGTCGAATAGTTACACCCTATCATGGCTTCATGCATCCGTTGCGCGTACAATCGTACCTCCACAGGTCTCGTAGAACACAGTGTATGGACAGGTGGACGCCATCATGGCGGGGTTTAGCGAGCCGAGGTCAAACGGGAAGCTTATGGCGAATGTGTTCTGGGTTTGCACTATTAGGACGCCGTGTAGGGTGGTGTTAGTTACAGGCTAAACCTAACTTTTGTGTTAAGCTTTGGTCTAGACCGGTAGAACATATTTGTTGAGAGCCTCCAACATAGAGTAGGTGTGTTTCACACCCGCAATCTGAGGATCCAAAGCGCTTAACAATCACTTTGCCACCCTGCCGGCTTAATAGCTGGTTCAGTTCGCATTCTACTCGCCGTGGATACCTCTTTACCTCAACTACGGTCGCATACTGGAGTAAGTAGTCTATGTGCCACCTGAGTTTCTTATCCCTCCTTAAGTGTCTAGCAATCCTCGCCTCAAGTCCTATCTTCGCGCTGCCCGTATACACGTAGTACCCAGCAGGGAAAATGAAGCTCCCAAGCCTACCCACTTTGATACGACGTTTGTCAGCGAGTTTTATGAGGAGTTGGTAGGAGGCGGAATCTTCTTTAACCATTCAACACCGCATTCTCTGGTGTATTCGTACTTTTGAGGATTACCCATCAAGCGTGGAAGAACATGGAATAAAAAGGGGGTTTCGCGTTAATATTAGGCGTAACACCGGGTTCACAAGTAGGTCCTTTCCGGATTAAGATGTGTAATAGTAGCGGGCAGGTGATAATAAGAATAGTAAGAGGATGATTGATGGTGTCCGGATAAGCGCTCATGTGTGGCGCCTCCACTCCGTGTACCACTTGTAGAATAGCTTTAGGAAGTCTAAGGGTGTTAGAAGAGGCGTTTTTCCCGTGCTGCCGTTGAAATTCCATGTGAGATCCCTAAGATGCCCAAAGAAGCGCTTTACCAGCGGCGCAGCGAAGCCCGAAGAATAAACGTGGTTTCGGAAGTCAGCTACCCCCACTGAGCCGCGCTACCGGGGAGCACGGTCTGTGAGCAACACGGGGTCCCCGAGGCGCCTCCTCACCCTTCTAGAAACCTAAGCGCGTTGCTCGCATCCCCCACGGGTTAGTGAGACAGCAAACCATGCTGGCTGTTTGGTCTGGTCCGCCCGAGCGCCCATACCAAACCAAACATAGATGGATCAACTACTACGCTTCACCACAGCCTCATCCACTGCTATCACGAAGTGCTCGCGTGACTCACCCTCAAACTCGAGCCTTTCTTCAACCCTCCTCGACCCCCACTCCTCCATACACACTTGATTTGGAGACGTGCTCCTCCGACGAGAGTAGTCTAAAGGACACCGAGGCTTTTCTTTATGGAAGCTTAATTCAAAGCCGTCGAGAGGATCACCACAGCCTCGAGCTTGGGAGAACCTCTCCTGTTCTTCGCGAAGCACTCAAATTCTCGAAGAAGGAGGACATATCCCCCAGCTGGATGGTGGGCGCCACGGCGGATCACCAATCCCTCTCGTGACGCCCACCACGTTTAAGCCTTATCCAATAACTCACCCATCACGCCTAGGCTAAAATAGTTGAGGCCATAATTCACTCTTCTTACCCAGAGTAAAACTAGGTAGGCGGGATAATAAGGACTTATAGGTAGTAAAACCAACAATCAATACACATTAGAATGCCAATGGTCGGCATATAGTGCCAGTTGGGGGTTGACTGAAGCCTCAGCTAGTCTCGGTGGGAAAGCCGCTTCGGCCGCAAACAGAGTGTTCGCTGAGTTTTAACTCTTGGTAGTCCTGCGGTGTATTTATATTTTTCAGGCTTTCGAGGCGAGCATCAAACCTTTTCAGGCTGTTAACATCTACGTAGAGTACATCCGCTAAATATTCGAAGAGATGCTTTAGACCCAGCTTACCGTCACTCACTGCTCGCCGACTTGCGTCGAGTGTTTCACCGACGTTGTACACCGCTAGTAGTGGTTCGGCCTCCCCGCTTGGCCAGCGTGGGATAGCAGCCGAATGCCCCCTCGCAAGGCTGGCTAAATGTGTCAACACCTCCTCCCTAATAAGAGGCATATCGCAGCCCACGAGCGCAGCGTAATCCACGTCAACAACCTCGAACCCTGTAAGCACGCCAGATAGAGGTGTTCCCAGATTCACTCTATCATTTACCACTAAGACGTTTCTAGGTAACAATGCTTCGAACATACCCCTATCTTTCGAGCCAATGCACACAACGACCTTAACGCTCACCTTAAGTGCTTTCTCAACAACTATCTCGACGAAGCTTCGCCCACAATAAGTGAGGAAGGCCTTATCCTTACCCATCCGTTTGCTTTTACCTCCCGCGAGAACAACTGTTGCAGGTAAACTCCACCCCAACTCTGATGACCCGGTTTCAGCCGCAAGGCTACAACAAATATGCCCGAGCACATATTCTTAAGGCTTAACTGACACCGACTAATAGTCGTAGACACCACTACGTGTTTTGGAAGAACCTAGAACAAGGGTTATAGGGCCTCTAAAACCTGACCTCTGCCCTTAGAAGTGGAAATCACCGCGGCTATGATAAGATCTATTTAAAATGCGACGAGAACATATTCAGCTCCTTTATACGGTTGAGGTGAACGCTACGCGCAGGGTTGGACTTTATGTGGGTATCTTGGTCCACATCTTTTTTACCAAAGCTCCGTGGTACTTGAAAATTTCCACAAACTCAAGTGCGTTTTCCCTTCTCCCTGTGCTGCTCTAAGAAGCTGCTGAGTATCTTAAACCAGCAGCTGTTTTACTCCACCTGTGAGCATTCTACCCGAGGCATACTCCTCCCTTAATCTCTCTATTATCGAATCCTCCTCCATGAGAAAGTAGTATAGCCACATGATATAAGGGGGGATTACAAAGTTGACGCCCAACTTCCTTATGCAGCTCAACCGCGGGTCCCCCCGAGAACGCTTACTTCATCGCCTTACGCCCAACGATTTTGGGGTTATTAGATAGGTATACGGAAGACTCATAAAAGATCTAATCTCACCCTCTGGCCCCATTAGTGGTGGCAGGAACCTGGGGTATATCTGCTCGGCCTCATACTACCCAAGGCTACCAGCAATAACCCTCTGAAGCCCCTGGTAAGGATCCAGGTCTATGCCTACGGCGATGAGACGCCGCCTGTGTTCGAACAAAGTTGGACGGCTGGGTAAAAATCGCGCCGAGTTTTATTGAGGTCTGAGCCCGAATGTGGCGCTTACCTCTGAGAAGCTGACCTGCTTTGCAATCTTAATGACAAGCGGATACATATTACGAATGTACTCGGCCTCCTAGAGGATGAAGGTCTTGCCTAGGCTGAAGCCCACCGCTATTATGTGGAGGACGTTATCATACGCCTACTCACGGGTTTCTTCAAACTTGTACACGGTTACCCTCAGAAACTTCCCGTCAACCGTTAACTCGACGTAGGCATACACTGCGAATTTCTCCTGAAGCCATAGAGCTAACACGATATTGTATAAGGTGAGCCGATGAGCATACCCGAAGAGGGAGTCTCCCAGTTTAGAGGGAGAAATCCTCACGACCAGCCCAATCGTCCAATATAAGCTCCAATCCCTAGCGAGAAGAAGATACATCCGCTCAACATTACGTGTAGCTCCCCACCCACATCGACGCGGAGCCTATTAAGCAGCTCGTAATCCAACCCGCGGGTGTCAAACTCCGAGATAAGGGAGCCATAGTCCACCCTATCACCCACACTCTAGGGCGCAACACCCAGGGAGTCACATTTGACCACAAAACACTTAGCGATAACATAACTTCAAAGCAATACGAAATCTGAATACAGACAACTTCAGGCCTCCCCAGTAACACGTGTCACGCCTGCGCACCACTGTAATATCACCGCAATAGTAGTTAGACCCACACTTAACCCACACCTCTACATTATCTAAGCTGACTATGTCAGCTTAGAGCAAGCTGTCGCGCACCGCCCATCAAGACTTACCAACCACTACAATTAAACCAGAGCCAGACACGGGTAGACTCACAGCGCCGAGAGAAACGAGCGATTATACTTGTGATAGGAAACCACTCCAAATCTATGCTTTTACCTACGCGTGAAGGGTTCTAGATTCATGTCGTTTTCCTACCTCAGATTGAGGCAAACATTCTACGCGGGATTCACCCAGCTGCCAAACACTGCTATATTCAGGTCTAACACCGGCTCGAAGAACAATGCGTGGGATTGTTGCGGCCACGCGTAACGAATCCTAACGTCAGTGTTTTTAATCATTTTACTCAGATTAAAATATTTAAATGGGTGTGCGTTGATTGTTCGATGTTTGATGGCAAAAAGTTTTAGGGGCGTGACAACCCCTGTATATCTGGCCACGGTGGTCGTCCTAGTTATACTTGTGATCGCTGGCTTTGCGTTGTACGCGACCAAACCCTCTACCGTGTCAACGGTCACCGTGCCGACGACGGTTACATCGGCTACAACCGTTACTGTAACGGGGAAAAGTGGGGGAATACTGCCCGTGACCGCTGGGTTCTATAATGGTAAAGTGGTTACATTTATATACACTCAGCCCCCAGCGTGTGTGCCAGCATATCCGTCCTTTTTCCCCTCAGCGCAGGTGGCGTCTAAAGTGGATAACTGTGAGGTAGGAATAGGCAACAACACCGCTGTCTCAGGAGCAGCGCCATTCTGGGTGCTCGTCCCCGCGTACGCAGGTCTCTCTATCTTCGGTGTAGGTGCGCTGGGTGCGAACCCGCAGGGCTTTCCAGTGTACAACGACCAGACAATACTCACCGACTGCGGCGCCTCAGGTTCCCCCTCAGAGAGCCCCGACCACCCAGAGTTGGTCTATTCACCCGCTTTCACGCAGGTTGAGAAGTACCTTAACATAACGGATGGCTATGGCGGGTTACCTGAGGGTGTACTACCCCTCCCAGCGCACGACCACATCATAAGCGTCATCGGACCAATACCTTGGTACACGGTGGTGGTCTTAGTGTTCGACCCAAACATTATGCCCAACCCCGTGACGGGGGAGTGCACTCAGGTGGTCGCCTCAGATCTACCGAACGCGACCTCCAACTGCCTGACATCCCTGTCAGCTCTACAGCGCGCCATGACCACAACTAACGGAGCCATAGCGCAGGCAAACGCCAACAACCCAATTTGGCTGGCGCTCGGTAAACCTATGACCCAAGTGGTTATACCCGGGGACACATCGCCCAGCCAGATCTATAATGCAAACAGCAACGTGATAGAGTACTTCAATGTTAACACGACCAACCCCTACTTTACACTGCTGGCCACAAATCAGTCCGTGCCGGGCTTCGGTGGATAAACCCCGAAACACGGGTCAACCTTTTTACCTCCAATACGTGATAAGTGTAACAACTACCATCAGCCTTTTGTAAGCTTGGATGACGCACTCTTCCGTGGGTTTAAGGGGACGAGGGGGAAATCCCTTCCTCCCGCTTTATGAGGAGGTGACTGGCCCCTCCCTTATAGATAATGTTCTTATAGTTGTTTCTAATAAGTGTAGGGCGCCCACAAGCGTGGACTTTGCGTTTGGGATGCACCCGAGACGACCAAGTGGACGGGGATCACTGCGCCTCTGCGAGTAGCGTGACGGAGTATCCCACGTATTTTCCGTGTCAAGGTAAGTGTCGCTGTAAAGCTGGAAGCCCCCTCCGTCACGGTAGACCCAAATTAGCGCATAGCGCTGATTGGAACCCACACTTGAATTTTGGGTCCACCGGTGAAGGCGGGGTAACTCACCATATTAATAGGTGGTGTCTATTGGATGAGCCTGTTCGGTTTTGCTAGTTTGGGCCACAGAGAGGAGAGGAGTAGGAATATTGTGAGGTAGATGAGGCTTACCGCGTAGTCGAGTGTTACACTTGGCGCCAGGTTGCCTGTTGCTGAAACTATTGTTATTGAAGCTATTGGTAGTATGAGTATGCCGCTGAGCTGCTGGGCTTCTTTGAAGCCTTTGGAGAAGGAGGAGATCCAGGCCACTAGACCGACGTTTGCGAATGTGATGGCTGGCACAACCACGAGCATGGCTGTCAACCACACAAGGTTTGGTGTTACGCTGACACCCACGCTTCGTGCGTAGTGGGAGGCGAGCGCCCAGTACACTGTGGCCGACACCCAGGTCACGCATAGCGCGACAGATGATGGGGCCAGGGTTTTACCGAGGAAGAGTGTTGTGGGGGAGACTGGTTCGGCAAGAAGTGTTTCAAGCGTCCTCCTCTCCTTCTCACCGGCGAAGCTGTCGGATGCGAGGACGATCACGCTTGTTATGGGTAATAGTAGGAACATGGGGAGTGTGACCACTGTGAACATGTACCAGTAGAGCGCCTGCCTTGGACCCATGGTTAGGAGCGCCTGCCTTAGCACGGGTGGTAGGAAGCGTGTTACCTGCGGGGAGAGGTTTGTGGGCACGTTTAGGAGTACGGTTTTTATGAAGAATGGTATGGTTACCGATATGAGTAGTGGTAGTGCGACCAAGGAGACGACGAGGGTACGGCTTGAAAGGTACTCTCTTATATCCTTAGAGGCTATCGTGAGTATTTTGCGCCTCACGCGGGTTCGCCTCCATCCTGCTTGGGAAGTGACTCAACGGGTTCCACGCCCACCACTCTTAGCCCGGCTTTCACCATGCGCTCAACCATCCCCGCTATTTCTTCGCCGCCCTTAACGGCCACCTCGAACTCTGAGACCACGCCTGTTTCTCCCAGATTCACGGGAGCGGTAAAACCATTCCCCAACAGAACCGCTCAGAGTACCCGCCTCAACGGGTCTGAGAAGTTTAACTCTTACTTTGCGCTCAAACACGAGTGACTCCAAGTCACCCATGCTCCTGATGCATCCCTCATCAATTATGAGCGCATCCCTACAGATCCTGCGCGCAAAGTAGGGGTTGTGGGTGCACACTATAAGCGTGGAGCCCCCCTCGAGCTTCTCCCGAAGCAGAGAGACCGTGAGGCTCGCACCGTCGGGGTCTAGGCCAGAGGTGGGCTCATCCAGCAGGAGTAGAGGTGGGTCGGCGAGCAGGGTTCTAGCTAACGCCAGCCTCTGCTTCATACCCTTAGAGAAGGTGTGCACCCTATCATTGGCGACCCGAGCCAACCCAAAAGCCTCAAGCAGCGCCCTGGATCTGCTCAGAGCCTCACTCCTGTCTAGACCGTTGAGTTCGGCGTGGAAGAGCATGTTTTGAATAGCGGTCAACCTCTCATACACTCCCGGCCTCTCGGGTAGGTAGCCTATTAGGCGCTTCGCGTCAACTCCCCCAGCCTCCAACCCGAACACCTTAACCCACCCCGCGGATGGGTGAACCACGCCAACAATGGTTCGAAGAATCGTGGTTTTGCCAGCCCCGTTCTGCCCGAGAATCGCGGTGGACGACTCGGCTTCAAACACGTGGTTGATGTCTCTTAGTATGGTTTTCGAGCCGTATTTGACCCAAACGCCTCTCAGCTCCACGGCGTAGCGCTGCGAAACCTCCATGGCTTCCAGAATCATACATCGCTTAACATAATTTTAAGCTATGCTATATAACAGTTATCAAAAAAATCTAGTAGTATATTCGACCACGAATAGCCCCGATGAATCACGACGGGGAGATCGAGATAGATGTTCCATGCAAGCCACGCTGACGGAGTCTCTTGGAGCGGAAAGCTGGGCTATCATCCTTCCAGATTGGTCTAGCACGCTCGCCTCTCAGCGAAGCGCGACTATAAGAAGAGTGCACGCTAAGCCAGCCATGATGTTAGCCGCACCGAAAACGTCGCCGGAGACCCCCCCCGATGAGTTTTCTAGACACAGCTGCTAGGAGGGTTGAGCAAACAAAATCTAGGGCGATCAGCAACACGGTGAGTACGGGTCCTAGTAGCAGCGTCACGGGTACGCATAGTAGGGTTGATGCCGCTGCGAGCACAGCACCCCTCCGGGTGCGCATGTGTCTAACAACTGGCTCGGCGCTGCTATGGGAGACCGGGTTGCCCAGTGTGCTTAGGTAGACCATTGAGAGTTTTCCGAAAACCTCGTACACGAGGGTTGCGGTGAAGGGTCGCACTGATAGTTGCGCCCAGCTGAATAGCTGTAACGTGAGGGTCAGCACACCCCCAGTCAGCCCCCCGACCCCGAGGTGTGGGTCACGCATCACCTCAAGCCTCTTCTGCGGCGAGCCAACACACATGGCTCCATCGGCGAAGTCGGCGAGCCCGTCGAATTCGTTGGCCCCGGTGACCAAGATTAGCGCCGTGACCGCGAGCGCCGATGATATGTAGGGGTTGAATACTCTGAGTGATAGGTATAGGATTAACCCGCTCACGCCGCCCGTAAGGTAGCCTACGAGTGGGAAGATGGGTGTCGCGGAGGCCACATCATTAATCTCGCTGAACCCCGGGGGCATCGGGATTGCTGTGAGAAAGCTGAGGGCAGCCCTGACCCACCTGAGAAGGCTCATCTTACCCGCCCCATCTCGCTGAACACCTTTGAGGCTAAACCCCCAATGAGGCCGCAGAGCGCGTCGTCTAGAAACATCGGTAACCTAGAGAGGCAGCCCGGTTTGAGCCTATCATAGTGGTGAAAGTTGTGTATACCCCTCGTACCCGCCAGATACCTCGCTATCATCTCCCCGATATCCTCATCAGCAGTTACCTGAACGGGGTCTTCATCGTGCAGGCTCTTGGGGAGGCCTGGAATCATGTCCCACTCGGCTTCATCTTCAAGTCTAAGGGCGGCTAATATAAGGGACGCCACGTTGGGGTCGCTAAGCGCGGCACTCAGTTCGGCTAGGAATATCCGTTCAAAGAGCCTGGGCTTTGAGCCAACGATGCCACCCACCGCGGCTTCAACAAGGTCCTCCACACCTATTCCGCGCTCCCCGAGTCTTTGAAGCACCCCCCTACCAACAAACTTCGTCTCTCTAAGCCGTGCGAGGAGGCACTGGGTCACGGTTACCCCCACTAGGTAGCCAAGCGTTGTGGCCGTTCCAGCGTACTCGAATCTCTCGCCTACCCCGCTGAACATTATGGTTGTGGTGTCAGTGGATGTTCCAGCGGCGGGCAGCCCACTAGTGGTGCTTCTGGTATCCAAGAGCCTGAACAGGCCACACTTAGCTTCTACCGCGGTTTGAAGAGCATTCACCATGGCTGCTGGTGTGGCCGCACACTCACAGAAAACTATGAGGTTAACGGTGGAGGGCGAACCACTGTTTGAGGGTGGCTCCAACACTCCACGCGTGTTGGTTAGGCCGACGGTGGCTAGGGAGGCCACGGATACTCTCCCAAGGCGACGCCTCTTTACACTGAAACCCGACACATCCGCCGCGGTCATCATCCCTATGGCTTCCTCTCGCGGAATGTTAAGGTGTGCTAGGGTGCGTAGAATCTCTTGTTGTGGTGAGCGGCAGTCGAAATCCTCGGGTACTTGGTGGTTCACAACATACTTTACACTGGTTAACCCACCATTCCAGGGAGCATCGCTCAGCGCTTGGCACACGCCTGGTAGCTCAATCACTAGGTTGCCATCCCTAACACCCAAACGGAGCCTTCCAACCCTCCTCACACGCACCACCTCAGATATCCGCCGAGTGTGAACACGCTGAGTGGGAGTACCAATAATGATGCGAAGAGTAGTGTCACGAGCTTCATGAGCTTTAATGAGGCTTCGATTTCGTGGACGCCGGGATAAGGGTAACTCTCACCCACTACGTACTCTGAGCGCTTCTCCAAGCGCACGTTCAACGCGCCGGCGAACGCGGCCATAGGCCACCCAGCGTTAAGGCTGCGAGTCCTCGAATGCTCCCCCCGAGCCACGAACCACGAACCCCCACCGTTCGAGTCCAAGCATCAGTGCGGCCACCACTGTGAGGACGGCCACAATCCTAGCTGTGAGATAATTAGCATAGGTGTCCGCTTTGGCTGAGAACCAGCCAAACTCCAAATACTCTGGTGTTGTGTACCCAACCATGCTGTCGAGTGTGTTCACAGCCCTATAACCCAGAGCGCCTGGGACGCCGAGTACCGAGAAGAATAGTAGGGGTGAGCACGTACCATCCACAAGGCCCTCCGCTATGCTCTCCACAACCGCGGAGCAAATCAACCCCGCATCCAAGTTGGCCGTAGGCCTTCTCACGATGCACTGCAGAAGACGCCTAGCTTCATCCAGCTCCCCTTCCCTGAGCGCACTGAGAATCGGCCTAACATGCCTATCCATCGAGAAAAGGGTGTAAGAAGACTTCAACAAGAAAACGGAGAGGAGAAACCAGAGAGCCATGGAGCCGAGCGAATATAGTGCGTGAAGTGCAAAAACGCTGAGAGAGCCACCGGCACCCCCACACAAACAACCCAAAGCACCACACCCGCAAGCCTCAGCCTGTCAGTAAACCTGAGCTCACGGTCTAGGTAGCCAGCCAAGCGCCCTATGAGCACCACGGGATGAATTCTTAAAGGCGGCTCACCAAGCGAGTCGGCAGCGAAGGATGCCGAGACAACTAGAAGCACAATCACCCAAAATTCAAGCAAAGGGAGCGCACCCCTACCAAGTGGTATTAGCCCACGTAAACCGTTATCCCCTTAGTAGTCTATACCAGCCCTAGCCCACTCCCCATGTTCGAAGGGATGTTTCACCATCTTCATTTCGGTGACTAGGTCTGCTGCCTCTATAACCCTCTCATCAGCGCCTCTACCAGTCAACACCAAGTGTAGCCTCCTCGGCTTGTTAGTGATAAGCCAGAGAACTTCCTCGACAGGGATAAGCCCGAAGCGAGTAGCGTTATTCAATTCGTCGAGCACAACCAGGTCGAAGCCATCCGAGAGCACAGCCTTCTTAGCCTCCTCCCACGCCTTCCTCGCAGCCTCAAGATGCTCCTCGAAGCTCCTCTTGGGGTGCCACGTCACAAACCCCACGCCCAGCTTCCTGAAAACCACATTCTCCCCAAGCTTCACAAACCCCCTCTCCTCCCCTGTCCTCCAAGTGCCCTTAACGAACTGCAGAACAGCAACCCTCCAACCATAACCCAAGGCGCGCACAACCAACCCGAAAGCCGCAGTGCTCTTCCCCTTACCATCACCAGTGTAAACAATCACGAGCCCCCGCTGATTCCCAGACATGTACACCAATCACCAACAAGGCTTAATAAGGATTTGGCTGAACAATCCAGCCATAAACGACAAAGTGGAGTAAGAAATGTCACAAGGGTCTAATGGAGACCATATAAATCTGGCGAACCGAGCAAACCCGTCGGTTATCCTCAACACTATTAGAGTGGGCCTCCAACTTTGTCGAGTCTTCCTGAAACACCGAAATTCCGGAGTTGCGCGAAGCCAATCACTGACCTGTCATCCTAGCCATCACGGTTCAGAGAAATCTGCACGGGTCGCCGAACTCTATTAATCGTAATGCAGCTGTGTTGATACCACATCAAGTAGTTCAATGTATTTTTTCTGAAGATACTCCCCCGCCTTCCTACCCCCGTAGACCACTACTCCCTCATCTATTATGGTCTTGAGAATGCTTTGGTCAGCTGAATCCAAGTCCACCAAGTCCACTAGGTCGTCGGGTAAACCCAGAGTGTCAGC
>Ga0074075_13468_pt1 | contig 15359 bp, 16 predicted proteins | sample YNPg_E_FD_63712 | JGI IMG/M metagenome (GOLD analysis project Ga0074075, IMG submission 63712) | Hot spring microbial communities from Beowulf Spring, Yellowstone National Park, Wyoming, USA - YNP_Beowulf Spring_E v2 (version 2) | ecosystem: Environmental > Aquatic > Thermal springs > Hot (42-90C)... | reverse complement strand
TGAGGGAAGACTTTAACAAGCTTTTTGAAGAGCAAAAGAAGTTGAGGGAAGACTTTAACAAGACTTTTTGAAGAGCAAAAGAAACTGAGGGAAGACTTTAACAAGCTTTTTGAAGAGCAAAAGAAACTGAGGGAAGACTTTGTGCTAATCAGAGAAGACTTCAGCAAGCTTGGGAGTAGAGTTGAAGTTATCTTGGGCAGGATGGGACGAAGATGGGGTGCTGATTTGGAAAGAACTTTACTTGGTACTTTTAAAGAAGTGCTTGAAAAAGAAGGCATTGAACCTGGAAAAGTCGAAAGTTTTTCTTATATCGATTTCGATGGTAGCATTACTGGACTAAAGGGCAGGCTTGTACAAGCGGACATTTTGGTAAAAGACGGCAAACTCACGCTGATCGAAGTAAAGTCGTTTGCGGAAAGAGAAGATGTGGATCACTTAAAGGATGTTGTTGGATATGTCGAAAAGATCCTAAAGAGGAATATCGACCAGGTTTATCTTATCACGGTGAACGTAGACAAACACACACTTGCCAGAGCTCAAGAGCTAGGATTTAAAGTGATTTATGGTAGCTTGGTTGAATAAAAAGTCTTATGGTTTCAAAAAAAGATTTGTGTTTTTAAGGGGTGTGATGCACTTTGTCACTTGACATGTCGACTGTATATGTAAAATTAGCAATATGTACCACGACGATTCAGCAGAAATGCGGATTAAAGTACCAAAGTGGCATGCTTCTATGATAGTCAAAAAGGGATCGGTTGCGGTTGACGGCGTGAGCTTAACAGTCGTGAAAACTAAAACAGTTTCTTGGTTTGGCTTATTACTTACTATTAATAACACTTTGGATTTAAGTGTCCAAGAGATTGTGTAAACATAGAGATTGGATATAGTTGCTAATCTTAAGAAGTTTTCTAGTTGACAGGTAATCGAACTTGCACCGCTAAGTTCTTCGATTAACCTCCAAATACCTCCAACAAAAGCGAATTAATTAGCGGAAAGCAAGACAAAAGAAGCGCATCGTTCTCACAGTAAATCGTGAGTTTAACTGATGAAGCTTCGCCCTTTAGGGCGCAGAAAGGGTCATCCTCTCCCACCTAGTGGCAACTCCTAGAGGCCTATCAAAGCATAATAATTATTTATTTCAAGAACTGTTTAGGTGTATGCTCGAAAAAAGCGCAATCATGCTTGAGCCTCAAGAGGGAATGAGCGCAAAACAGGTGGTTGAATGGGCAAAGATCGCCGAAAACGCGGGTTTTGGTAGAATCTTTAGGTCTGACCACTTGCTACCCACAAGCGGAAGACGCGGCATACCCTCACCAGAGTGCTGGACCACGCTCGGCTTGGTCGCCGCAACCACCCAAAGAGTTGAGTTTGGACCGCTTGTTTCCCCAGTGGGCTTTAGAAATCCCGCTCTGCTTGCCAACATGGCTTGCACGCTTCACTCTTTTTCTAATGGTAGGCTCGTACTCGGAGTAGGCGCTGGGTGGTATCGTGATGAATACCTCGCGTACGGCTTCCACTTTCCTTCTATAAAAACTAGATTGGAGCAGCTTGATGAGGCGCTAAGGATAATCAGACCTCTCATCAAAGGTGAAAGGGTCGATTTCGACGGAAAGCACTTTTCCGCTCACACACAGGTTTTGCCTAAGCCAGAAAAAGGCGTGCACCTGATTGTCGGTGGGTCAAACCCTCAAGTGGTCGAGCTCGCGGCGCAACACTGTGATGAGTGGAACTTTTTTGCGATGAACATCGAAAAGTTCAAAGAGTTAAAGCGCGTTTTCTTAAGCAAAGCAAAAAGTGACGCGGTGATTTCAAGGATGGGACCGTTTTTGATCGCAGAAGACGAGCAAGCGCTTAAACAAAAACTTGCGCGCTTTTCACAAAGATTTCGTGCTTCCTCTATCGAAAACGCAAAAGAAGAGCTCAAAAAGAGAGGAGTGCTCTTGGGTAGCGTTGACGAATTCGCAAAGCAAATAGAGGAGTGGACTGCTCAAGGCGTTGAGCGCTTTATGTTCCAGATACTCGAGCCCCAAGACAAAAGCGTCGTCGGGCTACTTTGTAGTGCGCTCAAGCAAATAGCTTAATTTGCACACAGTTGTTTTGCAAGTCATGAACTTTGACACACTCGAAAAAGAGCTGAGCGGCAAAGTTCTTCTTGACGAGCACATTCTCAAAGCTTACTCGAAAGACATGTCGATCGTAGAAGGAAGGGCGCTTGCGCTCGTTCGTCCACAAGACGAGCAGGACGTGTTGAAGGTTGTTCGCTGGGCTAACGAAAGCAAAATTCCAGTTGTCGCAAGAGGTGGTGGAAGCAGCCTTGAGGGTGAGAGCGTTCCATTTGACGCAATCGTGATAGACTTTTCTTCTATGAACAAAGTGCTCGAGCTTGACGAACAGAATCTGCTTGCGCTTGTCGAACCAGGTGTGGTAAACCGAGAGTTTAACAAATTTCTTTCACAAAAGTGGTTGTTTTACCCACCGAATCCCGGAAGCTGGGAGATTTCCACACTTGGTGGAAACGCAGCTACGAACGCCGCTGGCCCGCGAAGTTACAAATACGGCTCGACAAGAAACTGGGTGGCCGCTTTAGAAGCGGTCACAGGTAAAGGAGAGCTATCTTGGTTTGGCACACGCGCGAAAAAAGCTCAAGCGGGCTTGACCTTGTAAGGCTTTTAGTGGGTAGTGAAGGCACGCTTGCGATCTTTACGAAACTTCTGGTTAGACTTGCGCCAATTCCTGAAAAAAGGGTTGGGGTGATCGTGCCTTTGAAAAACGTAACTCTCGCCACAAACGCGGTGGTCGCTCTTTCAAAACGCCCCGAGTTGGGAATATCCGCGATAGAGTTTGTGGACGAAAAGTGTGTGAACGCGCTTAACAGCGTGTATCACTCGTCAATCCCAGAGTGTGGCGCAGCTCTTATGCTCGAAATCGAATCCACACAAAGCGAGCTTGAAACAAAACTCGATTCTCTTCTTCACACGCTTTTACGCTTTGAACCTGTGGGTGAACCGCTTTACGAAGATGACGTTGATTCAATGTGGGACTTGCGCGGAAGAATAACGTTTGCATTGGAAAAGATTTACGGTAAGCAATACCGTGAAGACGTTGCGGTGCCCGTGACCAACTTTCCAAAGCTTGTGGAAGGTGTGAAAGAGCTGTTTTCTAAGGAGGGAATGGAATGCGTTTTGTTCGGTCATGCGGGCGACGGTAATCTTCACCTAGAGTTTAAACACTTGGAAAGCACAAAGCTACACCAAATTCTCACGCAACTCTTTTCTTTGAGCGTGAAACTTGGTGGAACGATTAGCGGAGAGCACGGGATAGGTGCTCTCAAGGCGCGCTACTTGAATTTTGAACACAGCGCGCTTGCACTACAAATAATGAAGCAAATTAAGAGCGTTTTTGATCCCAACCGAATACTCAACCCCAAAAAGAGCTTTGACGCGCTTTAACTTTTGTAGCGAGTTATCACGTTTGAAATCAGCATTGAATTGGGAATGAGCACGTGAGATTTTTCGGTCTCAAGAATTGTGTACAGCGAAGTTATGTCTTCAACAACACCTTCTTGACCTGCTACCGCAATCTTGTCTGTTGCTCTGAAGGGCCTTGCGATCGAAATGAAAACGCCTGCAATAGCTTGCGCAAGCACTTGTTGCGTCGCAAAGCCGACAACAAGTCCCGCAAAACCTCCAAGAGCTGCGGCCGCAGTGGGCGACACGTTGGATCCCACAACCGCAACAAGTAGACGCGACAAGTCCTATTATTCTAAAAACGGACCTCTACACTTAGCGGCTTCAGGTGGGTAGCTTGAAACGCAAATTCCAGTACACCACATCCGCAAATTTGAAAACGATGAGAACACCAAAAAACAGCGTAACAAGTATGTTCACGTAAACTTCATAGGAAAGTGCGCTCAAAGAAATCGTTGAGATCAAAGAGAAAACGAACTTGATAAGCGCAAGCGCTATCACAAGAATTACGATGTAAACGACAAGGGCGATCAGCGAGTTTCTAAACATCCTTTTTGGTTCAGGTTGGGTTGTGCTAGACACGTTTACTGATACGCTGATTCGCTTAGCGCGGGGATTCCTGCGACCGATTTTGCGCTTTTTACCGCGCGTATAACCGCGCGCTCAACGGCTTCCGCGCACATCTCACCAACAACGTCTACAAGCGAGTAGTGCTCTGAGCTCAGTTCGAGCTGAGAGGTGCTCACCGCGAAAATCGTGTCGCCATCCGCCATCATGTGCACAGGTCTGATCACTCTTGCCAAACCGTCGTGCGCCATTTGCGCCACTTTGTACATCGCTTCGTGTGAAAGCGACACGTTTGTCACAACAACTCCGATTGTGGTTGAGCGAAAAGCGCTTGACACTCCGCTTTCACCTCTTCTTTCAAGGTACTCAGCTGCGATCTCGCGTAACTCCACAAAACCGTCCTTTGGGTCTGCACTTCTTCTTGTTCCCGCAATCACCTTTCCGCTTTCAGGGTCAACGATGTTACCCAAAGCGTTTGTGACCACGGCGGCGCAAAAGAGCGCGCTTCCAAGCTTAAAAGCGTAGAACCCAAAACCACCTTTAAAGCAGTAGCGCATACCTCTTAGCTTTCCCACGGTGGCGCCTACACCCGCGCCGACGCTTCCCATTTCTGGTGCGCCGTTTTTTGCGTTCAAGCACGCGAGATAACCAAGTTGTTCGTACGACACGTTTTCAAAACCCTTTGCCACCTCTAAATCGTAAATGTTCGTTCCCACAATTCCTGGCGTTTCGCCGAATCCCGCACGAACCCTTCCCTTTTCGACAAGGTATCGTCTTATGCCCGTTGCTGCGTCAAATCCGTAAACGTCTCCTCCTGTAAGAAAAATCACTTCCTTTTTGTAAAACGCCCTTCCCGGGTCTACCGAAGACGCGTCGTAAGTGCCAGGCCACCCGCCGCGCGCTTCAAACGCGGTGGTGCACGGTTTTTCAAGCAATACGACAGTTGTACCCGTCGCAACTTCTGGGTGTTGCGCGTGTCCTATCGCAATGCCTGGAAATGAGTTTATTTCGATCACTTTTCTCTCACCCTGGTGGCCATCCGAGTTTTCTACCTGCAATAATGTGAACGTGCAAGTGGTTTACGCTTTGTAGCGCATCTGGACCCGTGTTGATCACGATCCTAAAACCTCGTTTCAGAAAAATCCCTACCTTTTGTGCAACTCGCTTTATCGTTTCAAAAAGCGACGTTTGACGGAAACTCTTGGTCTATTTTTAGAACTGAAGGAATGTGCCTTTTTGGTAGCACTAGATAGTGGATGGGCGCCACTGGATTTATGTCTTTGATCACCACAAAATCGCTGTTTTCGTACACTTTTGCGGAAGGCAGTTTGTTTTCCACGATCTTGCAAAACACGCACTCCTCTGTCATTTTCTAACACGAAGAGCGCTGTGGAATTTAAATCTTTGTGCAGGAATTTTGTGATTATGTGGCGAGTGCCTTACGTACCCTCGCCATACGCCGTAGTAAGAAAAATGCTCGAGCTCGCTTCACCAGTTAGCGGAGAAAGCGTGTACGACTTGGGCGCGGGAGACGGTCGGATACTGCTCGAAGCGGTAAGAAGATACGACGTCAAAGCGGTTGGCTTTGAGCACAACCCAAAAAGGGTGCGGCTTGCAACCACAAATCTCGAGCGCGCTCGCGTTTTGGACAAGGCCAAGGTTTTCAAAGAGGATTTGTTCAAAGCAGATTTGACACAAGCAAGCGTGGTTACGCTTTATCTACTTCCCGAGATGAACCGTGCGCTTCTACCAAAGCTACTCACGGAGCTCAAACCTGGTTCAAGAATTGTGTGCCACGACTTTCCAATCCCGCGTCTTTCTCCGAAAAGGGTTGAAAAGGTGCACCTTACGAGCCGAGTGCACTATGTGTATTTGTACGAGTTGTGAACGTTCGCAATTCTCATAAGATTGTTTAAGCATGCAAACGTGTGTCTCAGGCAGTAGAGCTACTAGAGAGTACCACGAATAGGAAGTTAGAGCTCGGGATCATCGCGCTTTCAGGTGCGGGCGTTTTTCTTGATGGTTACGACCTCTTTATTCTGAGCATCGCACTCATCCTTTTAAAGCCTTATTTTGACCTGAGTGCGCCTCAGATTTCCGCGCTCAGCTCAGCGGCTTTGCTTGGCGCGGTTTTTGGTAGTGTGCTTTTTGGAAACGCCGCTGACAAGCTGGGTAGGAAGACAGCTATTTCTTTTGGACCTTCTTTTCTTTGTAGCTTTTGCGGTGGCCTCCGCTTTTTCGCAGAACCTTTTTGAGCTTGTCGTATTCAGGTTCCTTTTGGGTGTGGGAATAGGCGCAGACTACCCAGTTTCGTCTTCTTATGTAGCCGAGTTCGTCAGGGCGGATCGTCGTGGAAGGGCGATAGCTTCGGTTTTTGCCTTTCAGGGACTTGGCGTGCTTTGCGCGATAGCAGTTGGGCTTTTCTTCTTCCCATGGGAAGGGGAAGCTTGGCGCTGGATGTTACTTTCTGGTGTAGTGCCCGCGGTCATAGTGCTTACGCTGAGAACCAAATTACCTGAGACACTAAGATGGTTTGTCGCAAAAGGAAAGCTTGAAGACGCAAAAAAGACTTTCGAGAAAATAACAGGAAGAGCGCCTAGCGAAGTTCACGTACAAGGATTGTCCCAGAAAACAAGCTTTTCCGAGCTAATCTTTTCACCATATAAAAAGAGGCTGTTTTTCACATCATCCTCTTGGTTTCTTGTTGACATAGCTGTGTACGGCATAGGACTACTTGCGCCTACTTTTATCCACGAGCTTTACGGTGCAAACGCTCCTCCTGTGAAATACGAGCTCGCCTATGCCACGCTTTACTTGGTGGGAGCAACTGGATACCTCATAGCGCTTCTTTCCGTTGATTCGCTCGGTAGAAAAACGTTACAGCTTGCTGGCTTTTTGGTGATGGGCGTCGTTTTGCTTTTTGCGGCGGTGTTTTCCAAAACCCTAAGCCTCGCACTTTTCGTCACTCTTCTTTCGACGGCTTATGTCGCACAAAACGCGGGTCCTAACACAACCACTTGGATTTACCCAGTTGAGCTTTTTCCAACTAGGATTAGGGGAACAGGCCACGGCTTTGCGGCCACGATTGGAAAAGTGGGCGCAGTGGTGGGCGTTTTCGCGTTGCCATACCTACAAGGCTTTGGTGAATCGTACATGCTTTCTTTTGTGTCTTTTTCTTGTTTTTTGGGTGCGCTGATCACCGCGTTCTTTGGGGTGGAAACAAAGAAGCAAAGCCTTGAAGTGGTTTCTGAAATCTTCAAGTCGTTTTACGAACAGATTTCAAAAATGGCTTTAAATATCGTAAGAGCCGCGAAAGAGCTCAGAACACTTGCGTCAAACATGAACGACGCCGATCAAATATACCCAAGAATCAAACAAATTGAGCACCAAAACGACGAGCTCGTACACGAAGTGTTCACGAAGCTCAACAGGTCTTTTGCGGCTCCTTTTGAGCAGAACGAAATTTCCTCGCTCACGAAATCCATGGACGATGTGATCGACATGATACACGCAGCGGCGATCAGAATAAAACTGTATGAGATAAGAAATGAAGATAAGGCGATTTCCGAGTTTTCTGAAAACATCTACGAGTGTGCTACGCTTATTTACCAAGCGATCGAGCAGCTTCCAAATATTAGAGGAGAAAACACAATACACGAAATCTGTATCAAAATCAACGAAAACCTTTGCGACACTCTTCTAAACCAATCCGTGGCCTCGCTGTTTCGTAACAGCGATCCAGTCAAAATAATAAAACTCAAAGAGGTTTACGAATATTTGGAAATCGTAACAGACAAGTGTGAAGATGTGCAGACGTGCTACGCGACTACTCGTCAAGTACTCCTAGTTTTGAGAAACTTCCAGATTTCATCACTGGGCGCTTCGTTTATTTCAACTTCTTTTTTGCGAGAAATCAAAAGCTTCTTTCCTTTGGTGAATTTCCCTATAACACTTGCGTTTACTCCAAGGTGCGAAAGCGCGTTTATCACTTGTTTTTCTCTTCCGCTTTTGACAGAAAGCAAAAGCGAGCCTGAGCCTATAAGGCGCAAAGGGTCGAGTTTAAACGCCGAGCAAAGTGTGTTCGTTTCATGCGCTACTGGAATTTTTTGCTCGTAAACTTCAAACCCCAGTTTGGACGCCACGCTCATTTCGTAAAGCGCACCGATCACACCTCCTTCTGTGCAGTCGTGCATTGCGTGAACGGCGCGTGTTTTGTAAGCTGTCACCGCTTCTTTTACGACGCTTAGCATGGAAGAAAACTTCTTTGCAACGCGTTTCAGACCAATTTTGTACGCGATAATCGAAGTGCCTTCGACTCCCGCCCACTTTGTGAAAACGATAGAGTCTCCGGCTTTTGCGTTTGACGCGCTCACAAAGTGGCGCGCAAAAGCAAAACCTGTGGCGCACACTATTGGAAAAGAGAGTGAGGGTGTGACCTCTGTATGTCCTCCAACTATAGTGGCACCTAGCGACAGCGCGGCTTTGTTCAAACCCTTCGTGATGCGCTTAAGCTCGCTTAAGCTTCCGCGTTCGGGTAGAAGGATAACAACTTGAAAGAAAGAAGGGGCATTTCCGCTGGTTGAGACGTCGTTTGCACACACGTTTAGTGCGTACCACCCTTGATCAAAGGGCGCACCAGTCACAGGGTCTGAAGAAACAATAAGGTAGTAAGAGCCGAGCTTTAGCGCACCAAAATCCACACCCACTTTGGGTGGAACAACCACTTCTTTTTTTGTAAGTCCGAGATTGCTCAAAACGTACTTTTCAAGCACGTTTGTGGGAAGCTTTCCGTGTTCGAGCGTTGCGCCTCACCCACCGAAAATCGCTTTTTGCACAAGTTTTTTCGCTTCCTCGTAATTTGCGACATCGCCCCAAATGTTGACGAAAATCACTTCACCAACTTTGTTTTTTATGCGCTCTATGTGTATTTTTCTGTCATCGACATACACGATGTTTCTCGGATGTATTACTATACCCTTGTTTTTGAGTCTTTGAAGAACTTTTAGCAAAAGCTCTGCTTTGTCCGTTGGATAGTCTATTGCGTGTTCGTCAAAAAGCGAATCCACACCAAACGTGTTTAGCGCAAGCCTTGCGTTTCTTTCGACGTTCCAACTCAGTGTGCTTGTCACAGCTCCTTTCGTCTTGCACCACTTTACAAAATCAACCGCTTCGCGGTACAATCGAACAGTCGTTCCCTTTTCATTTGAAAGAATCCCTTCTTTTAACAAAAAGTAAGGCGGTTCGACTTGAGAGATGTCCTTGTGATCCCAAAGCGTGCCGTCAAGATCCATTAACAAAAGCCAGTGCATTGCTTGATCTCTTTTTGTTTTCTCTTATAAGGTTTCTAAAAGGCTAACACTTTTGTAACACGTGTTCGCAAAGGTTTCGCTCGTTAACTACAAGTGTATTGTAACTTTTGGTTTAGCTCCATTGGTTACACAACTTTTAACACTTTGCAATGATTAATAACTTGGCTCCGCCGGAAAAGGACGGACGAACCCGTTCGCGGACACGCCCGGGTGAGCCTGGGCGTGCTGATCAGGCGGGTTCGCTCACCGTCACGCGTCTCGTCGCGTGGCGTGTTGTGCACAGCGCTCGTAAGCCGAGCCAAAAGCGAAGCTTGTGAGTGTTGTGCGCGATGCGCTACGTCACTCAAGCGTGGCGGTAGCGGGCAAACCGGGCGGCACCTTAGGGTTAAAGGCGGAAAGGTGTCGCGAAGGAAAGCCACGTCCGCTCCGAAAGCGGAGCTTTTTAGAAAAAGTTTTTTAGTTTGCGACAATTGGCAGATATAAATTGATGAAAGAACCCAATGCGGTGCTAGGTAATAACAAACTTACGATTGTGCTCGATGAGTTTGCGAACATCTTACATCTTTACTATCCTCACGTTGGAATGTGGCAGCACATGTTCCACTCAAGGTGCGGCGTTTTCGCGCAAGGTGTGTTCAAGTGGCTTCCGCCCTACGGCTCAGGCGTTCACTCTTCACAAAACCACTTGGAAAACACGCTTGGTATTTCCACCACTCATTCTTTTGACGGTATCACCCTAAGGTTCACAGACGTGATACACCCACAGCGAGACGTTTTCATTAGGCGCATAACGCTCGAAAACGCACGCGATACGCTCAAGCTTTTCTTTTATAACAGGCTCAATATAGCGGAATCGGAGGGTGGAGAGACCGTTTTTTACGACGATGAAACAAAAGCGCTTATTCACTTTAAAGGCAACCAGTTCATCCTTTTTGGTTCGTACCCCACTTTTTCGTCTTTTGTTTGCGGAGAACACACAGTAAGAGGGCTGAGTGGCTCCTATGTTGATGCTGAAGACGGAAAGCTTGTGAAAAACGAAATATCTCAAGGTCTTGCGGATTCCACTTCTGAGCTCACGCTTGAGCCAGTGAACGGAAGAGCGGAGGCTTACTATTATATCGCTACAGGAAGCAGCTTAGACGAAGTGGTTTCGCTAAACAACTACTTGGTTTCAAAGAAGTTCGAAAAAGCGATGCACGAAGCGATGAGCTTTTGGTCGTCTTGGATAGCCCACAAGCCTCTTCCAGACTCTGACCTTAGTGAAAACGCAAAAAGGCTTTACAAGCTGTCGATGTACGTTTTGCAAAACAGCGTGGATCACGAAGGAGCGATCATAGCGTCTTTTGATTCAAGGAGCGCGAAAATTGCTGGAAATTCCTATAACTACTGCTGGTGGAGGGACGCGTGTTACGTTTCCATGGCGCTTAACGAAGTTGGCATGTCGAATCTTTCACTCAAATTTCTGAATTTCGCTGCGCTAAACCAAAGGCCAGAAGGGTATTTTTATCACAGACACAGAGCAGACGGTTCGTGGGGTTCCACTTGGCACAAGAAACCATTCGTTCAGCTAGATCAAACAGCTTCTGTGATTTCAGCGGTGTACAACTACTATGTGAACACGAATGATGTGGGTAGCGTTCTCGATTTCTGGCCAATGGTGAAGTCCGCCGCAGGTTTTCTTATTTCGATGATAAACGACGGCTTTCTTAAGCCTTCTTACGACATGTGGGAAGAGGAGTTTGGGGTTCATGTTTACACCGCGGCTGCAGTTTGGCACGGGCTTATGGCCGCTGAGCTTGTTGGCGACGTGCTTGGAAAAGAAAGAAGAGGATGGTCAGAGGCCGCAGGCGCGATTAAGCGCACAATCCTTGAGCGCTACTCAAATGGCGAGTTCGTTAGAGCACTAGACCACGAGGACAAAAGGGCGGATTCTTCTATGCTCATGCTAATCAACTTGGGACTACTTGAGCCCTCAAGCGCCGTGGCGCAAAAGCTTGTGCATCACGTGGAAAAGACGCTCAGCAAACCCACTGGTGGAATCTCTCGTTACCAAGGCGATCAGTACTGCGGATACGAAAACCCTTGGATCATTTCAACTCTTTGGCTTGCTCAAGCAAAAATGCTATTAGGAGATTTCTTGTCGGCAAGGCAGATAATCGAATGGGTTGCGCATAGGTCTTCGAACACAGGCTTACTCCCTGAGCAAGTTCATCCAGAGACTGGTAGAAGCACCTCGGTAACACCTCTCACTTGGAGCCATGCGACTTACGTCACTACGGTGAACATGTACTCTTCAAGGCTTCGTAAGGGCGGGTACACGCTACGAAGAAACGGCATTTAGGAGAGGTAAAATTTGGAGTTTGCCGCGGTTTCTGTGCTTGTGTGCATGTGTAAAGTTTTGATGATAAAAAGGGCGGAGAGAAAGAACGACCCTTGGTCAGGGCAGGTCGCCTTCCCGGGTGGAAGAGTGAAACAGGGTGAGTCGGAGCTTGAGTGCGCGCTAAGAGAGCTCTTTGAAGAAGTGGGAATTTCGCTTTCAAAAAAGCCTGATTTGAAACTTGAATACTTTGAGCCATCAAATGAGCCAGAACTCAAGGTGAGACCCTTTGTGTTTTTCTTAGAGCGGTGCGAGCAAAACATCACGCTTTCAGATGAGGTTTTTGAAGCAAGGTGGATACCCATAAGCGAGCTTAAACGTTCAAGCGCGAGCATAAACGGCGTTTTAAGAGAAGTTTACGTCGTAAAGGACTGGGTGATCTGGGGAATGAGTAAAAGGATACTAGACACACTACTTTCGGGTGTTCTATCGCCATGCCTAAAGCACGATGGTGGGTCTACGAAAAAGTAATATTAGGACAGTGATTAGTATTAGTGTGAACACTTAGTTGTTTTAGAGGGGGCTGACCACTCAATTGTCATATAAGCCAACTTTTAGCGAAGTGGAAAGCGTACTCTACGCTGACATCCGCCTTACGAAGGGCTCTGCGCCCAAGTTTTATTTGGGAGGAAAGGAAATAGACATTTGGTCAGAAGAATTTTTGGCTTATCACTCAAAAAGCACCACAGATTACGTAAGGGAAAGAATACTTCAGGCGGAGCGAACTGGCGAAGATGTTTTCCCAGATATTGTAGGAAAGAAGCGAGAAAAGGAGCTCGTAAAGAACGCGCTGTTTAGCGGCTCACCCATACTGTTTAGGGGAGACCGTGGTTTTGGGAAGACCACGTTTAGCAAAGCGATAGCAAAACTTCTTCCGTCAAAACTTCTTGCGATAAAGGACTGTAGAATTCACGATGACCCGACAAGACCTGTTTGCTTCTCTTGTAAGTGGCGTGTTACACATGAAGAGAGGGTGGAGCTTGAGTGGGTTCCGAGAATCTGGGTGAGAATTCCAGGAGACCCTATGCTCACAACTCGCCAGCTTATAGGCGGAATCTCTATCCAAAAACTGAGAGAAGGTTATGAGCTCGACCACCCAGAAGTGTTCATCCCAGGAAGGGCGCTAAAAGCGAACAGGGGCGTTGGATACTTTGACGAGCTAGGTGCCATTCCTTCATCAATGCAAACCATGCTCCACGAGTTGCTCGAAGAAAAGCAGATCACGACGAGCGAGGGTGATATCATACCGATGAAGATAGACGCGATAGAAATCGCTTCGACCAACCCGTCGAACTACAGAGGAACCTCGGTGATCAAAGAGCCGCTTTTAGACAGAATGGAGGTCATAGAAATTGGTCCACCAGAAAGTGTAGAAGAAGAGATTGAAATAGCGCTCAGAAACATGTACTACACGAAAAGATTTGGTCAAAGACCTCCTATTCCAGAGTGGCACGCAAGAATCATGGCGCAAATCGTAAGATTTGGGCGTAACGCCCAAAAGGGAAGGGCGCAGCTTTCGGCCGCTTTGTCGTGTAGAGCCACGATAAAGCTCTTCGACCACGTTTACTCAAGAGTGGAGAGAAGGGGAGGAAGGGTTCCTATGTTCAAGGACTATGGGGAAAATTACGAAATGGTAAAGCTTGCGCTCGGTGGAAGAATAGAGCTTGAATACGGCTCAAGGATGAACAAAGACGATTTTATAAGCGCACTGGTCGCCGAAGCGCTCAAGGCCGAGTGTAAAAGGATTTACGAAGATTACTTGCCTCGTGAACAGTTCGAAACGTTTTTAAAGGAGCTTTACGCATTGGGTGAAAAAGTGGACGGCGGCTCTCTGATCAGGGTTGAAAAAGACATAATTCCAAGTTTGAGGCGCACGAAAACCGTTTCCGCTCTTCTTACGAGGATGAAGGCGCAAGACGACGAGACAACGCTTTCTGCGATAGAAGTGGTTCTCAACTCGCTTTCTCACTGCTCGGACTTTGTGTCAAAGTTCGATCACGGGTATCTCATCAAAGAGGTGCGGGATTTTGCAAAAACCTCCTTGTAAGCTCGACACCCAATCGAACGAAGAGCTGAGCTCAGTCTTTGGGCGCGAGTTTCTAGAGGAAATGCTTTACTCACTTTTTAACCCTGACAACTACCCGGATAACGATGAATACATAGACCAACTTTTGGACGAGCAGTACGAAAGGTGGAGCGAAGAAATGCAGAAGTACATGGATCAGAGGTTCGCCTACTCCAAGGAAAGCTGGCTTTACAGGGAGTGGCTCGAAGAGAGGGCGAAAAGGGAGTTTGTAAGGGAAAAAGCTTGGAAGGAGCTTATGGAGGCCATAAAAAGCGGAAAAATAAAACCCGAGTCGCTTTCCGCAAAAAAGGTGGTTCAGACTTTTGCGCATGAAGTTTTGAAAGGACTTGAGCAAGAAGGGTACGTTGAAATCAGGAGCACCTATGACGCTCAGCGCGGCTACTCCTATGGCTGGCTCGATTTTACCAACTTGGGAGAGGACGTGATAGCAAAGAAAATTCTTGACGAAGTGCTCGAAAACCTCGAGTTTCCGTCGCTCGAATTTGGTGAAGATCATGAAGGACAAGGAAACACTCCCGCAAGCAAAGTGAGCGACTTTGACGAACTCATGCATCACTACGACTTGATCGATCTTTACGAGACGCTTGCTGAAGCGGGAATCAGAAACTCGGACGACATACTCAACCCCGCCTACCTTAAAGCTAGAATACCAGAAAGCCGCTTTTCTTCGTCCAACGTGATTCTTATCGACTCTTCAAACTCTATGTACGGCCCGAAATTCAAGGGTGCGATCATGGCTTCGCTTGCGCTAAAAAGACTTCTTGAAGAGTACTTTAGAGAAGACAAGCTTTATATCGTGGCGTACGACGACGAGCCTCTTCTACTCAAAGAGGGCGACATCCTGAGGTTAAGACCTCAGGGTAACACCGACATAGGTTGCGCACTCGACTTTGCAAGGGAGTTACTAAGAAACGAAGAAGGAAACAAAAACGTTTTCCTTATAACGGATGGCGAACCAACTTGCTCGTACATTGAAAGTATGAGTCCTGAAGAGAACGCGTACCGCGCGGCCTACCTCGCGGGCCAAGAAATGGTCAACATAAACATCGTTTTGCTAGACCAAAAACCAGAGCTTAGGGCGATAGCAGAAAACATGGCAAGGCTTAACGGTCGCTCGACGATAACTTATGTCAACGATCCTCTTCACCTTAAAGACTTTGTGATAAAGACGTACGCAAGAATCAAAGGTCTCAACCTGAGAAGACTCAAGATCTGAGTAAGTTTAATACGTTAACTACTCCAAATTGTGTTTGTGAGCTCGAAACAAAGAGTGTGTCACGTTTGTGGGTACCCAGCCCAACCAGATGCGAATTACTGCATAAACTGTGGCGCAAAGCTTGAGAAAGCGGTTAAGCCTCTTTCCAAAGAAAACTTTCTGAGCGTCGCAAACTCGCGATGGCTGAGATGGGCTGCCGTCGCTTTTTTGATCGAGCTTGTGATTTTCTTTGCGCTTTCTTCTCTTCCTATGTCCGCTCAAACCGCGCAGACTTACGCCTCAGGAGGAAAACAGCTCGTTGACAGTGTGAGAAACCAACCTCTTTTTTTGAGAATTC
>Ga0074075_13729_pt1 | contig 15395 bp, 22 predicted proteins | sample YNPg_E_FD_63712 | JGI IMG/M metagenome (GOLD analysis project Ga0074075, IMG submission 63712) | Hot spring microbial communities from Beowulf Spring, Yellowstone National Park, Wyoming, USA - YNP_Beowulf Spring_E v2 (version 2) | ecosystem: Environmental > Aquatic > Thermal springs > Hot (42-90C)... | reverse complement strand
AGAGTAAGCCAATATAGCCATTGCCTGATCGTATAGCATCTTTTCAAAGTGTGGTAAAAGCCAATACCTATCTGTGGAATACCTATGAAAACCTCCTCCTACATGATCCCATATCCCGCCTCTTCTCATGTTTAAAAGTGTAGATAATGCCATGTCTTGAAAAAGTTGTTTTTGGCTTTTAAGAAGAAGCAAAACATTGTGAAGGCTTGGAAATTTTGGGGGCTTCGGTAAAACCCCGCCAAACTCTTCATCGTAGCGATTTGCAAGACCAAAAAGTGCTTTGTCTATAAAACTTTCATTTAACTCTCTTTTTTCAAAAGAATTCATGAATTGCTTTAGCTGTTCTACCAATCTTTTTGATTTTTCTATTATGTTTTTGCTGTCTTTGTCCCATAGGTCTTTTATTTGTTGTAAAAGCTTTAAAAAAGAGGCTTTTGGAAAATATGTACCTGCAAAAAATGGTTCTTTGGTGGGGGTTAGAAATACTGAAAGTGGCCAACCGCCGGAGTTGTTTAAAAGTACGCAGTATTCCATGTAAAGGCTATCTATATCTGGTCTTTCTTCTTTGTCTACTTTTATACTTACAAAGTATTTGTTTAAAAAAGATGCCACTTCTTCATCTTCAAAAGATTCTTTTTCCATCACATGGCACCAATGACAAGAAGAATAACCTATGGATAAAAACACAGGTTTATTTTCTTTGATGGCTTTATCAAAGGCCTCTTCTGACCAAGGGTACCAGTCAACGGGATTGTAGGCGTGCATTTTAAGATAGGGACTTTTTTCGTTTATAAGCCTATTTGGTGTTTTCATCTGATAAAATATAAAAAGTCTGTTTTATTTTAAAATGTTTATAATCAGTTAATTAGGCTTTTAAGAAAAGTTTCTTTATCTATTATAGCCCCGGCTGCGTTGTCATGACCACCGCCACCTAAAGATTCTGCTATCTTTCTTGCAGAACCATCTACACTTCTAAAGGAAAGTTTTACGAAATCCCCAGTTATATAAAACATACAGGCTATGTTGTGCTCTTTGGCAATGAGACTTCCTATCTCGCTTTGATATATAGGTGTGTTTATGGCTGGTATCTTTATGTCGTTTATATTTATGTAAAGAGGTGAATTTGACCACGTTTCTTTTAGCTTGTTTACTATAAAGTTTTTGTATTCTGATAGTATCTTGCTTTTAGCAGCTATTTCTTCAATATCTTTATGCAAAAACTCCCTCATCAAATCTGGTTTATCTGAATACATGTTATAAGAAATCGTTTACTTCGTCGGTGTTTTGGTATCTCCAAAGCCATATATCTTTGTCTTTTACAATATCCACTATCATCGGTAAATTTTTGTCTATAAGGGTTTTGTAAGTAAGAGATGCACCGCTTTCTGTAGGATCGTATATAAAAGTGATAAAATCGTACTCCAAAGCAATGGGTTTATCTTCTTCAATGGGTTTTCCTATAAATTTTGATATCGTATTGACAGCGGTCTTATGATGGTCTATTATGACTACTTCCGTGTATCCTTGCTTTTCTTGTCTTAGGCTTTGAAGATGCATTAGATCATCCCATTTAGGAGCTATATCCAAAAACCATATTTTTGAAATCTCTTTGAAATTTTGTCCTTCTGGAGGCAAATACTTGTTTATGGCTTCTTTTACACTGGTACCGTGATTCAACGGTATAAATATAACGCTGTCTTTGTTTTTTATGTGTTCTTGTAGTATAGCGGCAGACATTGTGCCGTCTATACAGCTTTTATGAAAAAAACAAATTTCCATCACTTTAACTTAGTCTTAAGGATATCACCAAGCTTAAAGCCAGACGAAGAGTCGTTTACTTTTATAAACTCTTTTTGGTCGCCTTGCTCTTTTTGCTGTTTCTTGGTTTCTTGTATCATGCTGAAAGTAATCTTTTCCTCTTTTGGATTTACCTCTAAGACCTTCACCGTTATTTTTTGACCAGGTTCTAAGTTTGTATTTTTAGGTATTTCAGATATTGGCAATAGACCATCTACGCCTTCTGGCAAACCTAAGAAAGTGCCAAAAGGTCTTACTTCTTTTACCGTAAGCTCTACTTGTTGTCCTGGTTTGTACCTTTCTGGTATTACACTCCAAGGATTTTGAGTAAGCTGTTTTAACCCAAGCTTTACTTTTCTGCCGTCTAGGCCTAGTACCATAAACTCTTTTTCTTCACCAGGGGTAAGTAGCTCCTCTGAACGTGCGTTTTTAAGCCAAGACATATCCTGTTTTTTCACTATGCCTTCTAAGTTTGGCCCTAGCTCTATAAATGCAATGTTTGGATGTACGGTTTTTACTTTTCCTTTTACTATCGTATTTGGTGGGTTTAATTTTATAAAATCCGCTGCTGGGTTTTCTTCAGAAGGTACTATGTTTACATCTATTTGTTTTTTGTCTTTGTCTATTTTTGTTACAACAAGCTTTAATTTTGTACCGCTCTTTATAGGCTTACCAATATTTTTCATGCTTTCTTCTGGTACCAAGGCTGTAATACCTTCTTTTAATTCTACGAAAAGCCCTTTTCCTTTTTGTAGAAAGATACTTTGCCCTCTGTTTTGTCTCCCTCTTTTAGCTCCAATGTTTCAAATATATTCTTCTTTGGTTTTTTGAGGCTTAATATAATAAAATCGCCTTTTTTGGCTTTTTTTATAACTCTAACTTCTAGCGTATCGTTTTCTTTTACATTTGTACCTTTTGGTATTTCGTAATGCGGTACGAAGCCTCTAACCCCTTCTTTTAAAAGCACTGTAATACCCTTTTCAGGGTCTATTTTTATTACTTTTCCTTCTATCGTAGAGCCTACTTCTAACGAGTTTATAAATTCAAGTTGTTTTTGATGCCTTTCAATGTTCTCATACTCTTTGTAAGATACGTTTACTATAGGTTTTCCGTTTCCATAGGTGGCTTTTGTTACCAATACCTTTATTTTGTCTCCTATATTCACATGCCTTGGAGCTTCACCAAAAGGCATCAAAGCCCTAATATCTTCAAGTTGTACAAAAAATCCTGGTCTTCCTTTTGATTCTACCGTCACCTCTATAGGTGTTTTTTCTTCTAACGCTTTTTTGGCTATAGAAAATCCTTTAAAAGATTTTAAAGGTTTCGTGGAAAGTATTGGATTTTCAAGTCCTCTTAACTTTACAATAACCGCCTCTATTTTTTGGCCTATCTCAACATCACCTACTTCATACCGCCTTATAACGCCTTCTATTTTATAACCTATATCCAAGTACACGTTTGAATCTGTAATTTTTACCACAGAACCCTTTACTACGCTTCCTGTGGAAAACTGCTCCTTTTGAGCTTTTAATAACTCTTCAAACTCTGTTACCATGCCAAATCTGCCTCCAGTTGAGATATTTTATCATAAAATTTAGTGTGCGAAACTCTTTGTAATCCTTGAGCAGCATCGCCTCTCTCTAACGCTGAAATGCAATATCACTATTCTAAAACTCATAGTCAAACTTTTTTGCTTCCTTCCAATAGGTATCCATTTCTTCTAATGAAGCGTCTTTTAGAGATTTTCCTTCGTTTTTTAGGCTTTTTTCAACAAAATTAAACCTTTTTACCATCCTATCGTTTGCTTTTTGTAGCGCTTTTTCAGCGTTTATACCTAAAAACCTTCCGTATTCTACTATAGCTATAAGTATATCACCAAACTCGTGTTCTATATCTTGGAAATTGCCATTTTCTAAAGCATCTTCTAGTTCCTCAAGTTCCTCTTTTAGCTTTTCTTTCACTTGATTTAAATTTTCAAAATCAAAACCTACCTTAGCCATGCGGTCTTGGATTTTTTGGCATCTCATAAGGGCACACATCGATTTTGGTATACCATCTAAAAAGTATTCTCTTTTTTCCGCTTTCTTATGTTCCCAATTTTCTAAAACAGCTTTTGGATCTTCGTTTCCGAAGACATGTGGATGTCTTTCTACAAGTTTTTTTATTAAAAGCTCAAAAACATCGTTTATGTCAAATTGATTATTTCTTTTGCTATCTGTGAGTGAAATACTACTTGAAGGAGTAAATCTGCCAGTTCTTCTTTTACAGCATCTTTATCTTTGGATTCTATGGCGTCCACCAATTCGTAAGCTTCTTCTAAGACGTATTTTGTGAGGCTTTCATGGGTTTGTTTCTTGTCCCACGGACAATTTTGTCTTACTTTTTCAAAGGTTTTTGATAAGTTCTTCCAATATACAACTCATGTTAAAAAACTTATTTTAAGGCTTTACACCTTAAAAATCAATGTTTATTTTCTATGCTTTTACAAATACTTAGATAATCTTTGCAAAATAATGATATATGTCATACGAATTTACGTATATTTTAGTAAATTATAATATATGCGTAAAGAGGGGGCGAACGGTTTCGACGTTGGAGCGCCGGGTAGATGATAGCAGGCCAGGTGGCGACTGCGATAGCCAAAACAAACAGCTCCCGAAGCTGAACTCTCTCTCGCTGCTTAACTAAAAGCAGCGCGTCCTTGCTGGTTTTGACACCTTGACCGGCAAAGGGCGTCAGAGAAAGGTGTCCTGGTTGGTGATTTGCTGTCTTGCGCCAAACCAGTACTTAAGACAGCCTGAGGTTTGTGGTTTTTCATAGGTTTTACTGCAAACCCAGCATCATAAAACCTATGTAAGCCTGTAGAAGTCATCTGTCCCGGTTCTGACGGACGCGGGTTCGATCCCCGCCGCCTCCACCATAATAATAACAGTCTAAATTAATTAGGAGGATTACTATGCACAGTCTAGATAGAGATGTTTTGAGTAGGCTTGATATGTTTGTTAAGCATGTTGAGAATACCTTAGGCAAAATAAATAGCATTAAAGAACAACTCAACAACGATAGTTTATTATATAAGCTTGTAGAAGCCTTACCTATGCATCAATTGTATATATTAAATTTTAAAAAGCTCTTAAACAATGAGACTGATTGGATACCGCCAAAATATACACAATGCAATTTTGGCAAGATATACTACAGCATTGATAAGAACTATATTGCAAAGACTTACGGAGAAGCTGCCGCTTTTATATTTGAGAGAATTGGCGATATTCATATGAGTTTTCACGAAACTGTTGAGGAATGTCTTAGGTGTAAAAGTAACGATGAATTTAAAATTTTAATCTTAGAGCTGGCTTCCAAAAGTAGCATGTTGGTAGATATGGTGTTTAGGTTATTGGAGACGCTTTCCAGAAACTAGGATAAGCTAAAGCTTATAGAAAAATAACAATTTTTCATAGCACAAACAATCTCAATAGGTTAAAATAAAAGATATTAGCTATTTGGAGGTAAAATAAATGGCGAAAATTTACTACGATGAAGATGCATCCTTGGGTATCCTGGCTATGAAGACTGTAGCCATAGTGGGCTATGGTTCTCAAGGACACGCTCATGCTTTAAATCTAAGAGATAGTGGTATTAGGGTTATAGTGGCTTTGGATGATAAAAGCCCTCATAGAAAAACTGCTATGGAAGATGGTTTTAGCGTATATACCACCTCTAGAGCAACTCAAGAGGCCGATGTAATAATGATATTAACTCCAGACACGGTTCAACCAGCTGTATATAAAGAATGCATAGAACCTAATTTAACACCGGGTAAAGCTATAGCCTTTGCCCATGGTTTTAATATACATTTTGGTCAAATAGTGCCACCAAAAGATATAGATGTATTTATGGTGGCTCCAAAAGGACCAGGTCATTTGGTAAGATGGATGTACGAAGAGGGTAAGGGAGTACCAGCTCTTGTATCTATACATCAAGATGCTACAGGTTCTTGTAGAGATATAGCCTTAGCTTATGCAAAAGGCATAGGTGCCACAAGGGCAGGGGTTATAGAAACCACGTTTAGAGAGGAGACTGAAACAGACTTATTTGGTGAACAAGCGGTGCTTTGTGGTGGTGCTACAGCCCTTATAAAAGCTGGTTTTGAAACGCTTGTAGAGGCCGGTTATCAACCTGAGATGGCTTATTTTGAATGTCTTCATGAGTTGAAACTAATAGTTGACCTTATATACCAACATGGCATAGCTGGTATGAGATATTCTATATCGGATACCGCAAAGTATGGCGATGTGACAAGAGGTGCTAGAATATACGAAGCTGTTAAACCTCTTATGAAGCAGATGCTCAAAGAAATTCAAGATGGCGAGTTTGCCAGAGAATGGATATTGGAAAATCAAGCCAACAGACCCGTTTACAACGCTCTTTTAAACAAAGATAAAGAACACTTGGTGGAAAAAGTAGGTAAAGAGCTAAGGCAGATGATGCCATGGTTATCTGGTAAAGAGTTAAAATGAAATCTTACCAAAAAACGTTATAAACTAAAAAAGTTTTACGCTCCCATGGGGCATGTGTTTGTAAAGATGCACATGTCCCCAAACGTTATAACCCTTTTGTCTTTGGCTTTTGGACTTACAAGCGCTTACTTTTTTTATATACATAAACCACTTACTGGGGCATCTTTCTTAATAATATCTGGCTTTTTAGATTTGATGGATGGTGTGGTGGCAAGGCTTGAGGATAAAGCTTCAAAATTTGGGGCAGCTTTTGACTGGATAGCAGATAAAACTGTAGATGGTTTTATACTTGGGAGTATAGGTTTTGCTTATGGTTCTCCTTTTATAGCAATAAGCGCCATTACATTTTCGATGCTTCATACCTTTATAAAGCCAGTGGTGTATGCTGAGATTGGTTTTTCCGAAAGACAAAAAGGCAAGATAGATGATCCATTGGAAGGTATTGGGTTTTTTGGAAGGCCTGAGACTCATATAAGTATAGTATTTTTTAGCATATTAGAGCGCATAAATCCTATTTTTGGATTGCATCTTGGTATAAAACTTATAGTGCTCTTTACGTTTGGTTCGCTTTTAATAAGAATATTGTATCTTTTGAAAAAATCGGGAAGGATTATGAATAACCAAGACAAACCTTATGTGATTATAGTTTCTGAGCTGACATTGGATGGTAAGTTAACGCTTTATAGAGGGGCATCTTCTAAAGAACTTATGACTCTTATGGATGAAGAGGCTTATAGATACCTTCACGAGGTAAGGGCAAAAGTAGACGCCATAATGGTAGGCTGTGAAACCATAAGGACAGACAATCCGAGCCTTACAGTAAGATACGTTAAAGGTAAAAACCCAATAAGGGTTATTCCTTGCTCTACCGCCAACGTGCCTTTGGATGCAAACGTTTTGTCAAAGGATGCTCATACGATCATAGCCACCACCAAAAGAGCCCCAGAAGAAAAAATCAAAAAACTTACGGAAATGGGTATAGAAGTGCTTGTGGTAGGAGATTACCTAGTGGATTTTGAGCTTTTATTAAAAAAATTAAGAGAAAAAGATATAAAAAGCTTGATGGTAGAAGGTGGTTCTTCTATAAATTGGGAACTTTGTAAGTTAAAAGCTGTAAACGAGGTTCGTATTATACATCTTCCTGTAATTGTTGGTGGTGAAAATGTTCCTACGTTGGTAGGCGGAGAGGGTTTCAAGACTTTAAACAATATACTTCATCTAAGGCTTAGGGCGCATTTTAAAAGAGGATACCATCTCATTACCGAATGGGAAGTGGTATAATAAAGGTATAATTTTTTTGGAGGTATTTAAAATGCAAGAAAATCAAGAAGACTATTACGCAGTACCTTTTAGCATAGTGGGGTTGTTTCTTACAAACAAGGATGTAGAGCAAAGCATTAGGGAGGAGATAAGCCCCTGAAGAACTTGAAAAACTTCAAGAGATTGTAGCTAAAATGCTTTTTACCTCTGGAGTTAGCGTAGCTCTATATCCTGGAGTAGTGCCACCAGATCAAGCTGTAGAAGCGGTAAACGAGCTTGAAGATCTTATTATGGGCGAAGGAGAAGAATGACAAAAGATTCTTTGTTCTATTGCCTTATGCGGCTTTTTGGGCCGCATGGGTAGTAGTATTATAGAAGTTTCTAAAAAGCTATCAAGACCTAGTTGTAAAAGCAGGCGTAGACAAAGAAGAGCTTATTAAAGATAAAACTTTTGCGTTAGAATATGTATCATCTAAATTAGAAGATGTTGTTGACTATGTAGATGTCGTCATAGAGTTTACAGGTAGTGTGGATACAGCCATAAAGAATACTTACATATGCAAAGAACATAATAAACCTATTGTGATAGGCACTACTGGGTTTGATCAGCATCAGTTGGACCAAATGAAAGAACTCTCTAAATCAATACCCATAGTATTTTCCCCAAATATGAGTCTTGGGGTCAATGTACTCTTTAAGCTTTTAGAAATAGCTGCAAAAGCTTTAAAGGACAAAGGGTATGATATAGAGATATCAGAAATTCACCATCGTTTTAAAAAGGACGCACCCTCTGGAACCGCTTTAAGGCTGTTGGAAATAGTAAAAAAAGAGATTCCGAATTTAAAAGAAACCTTTGGAAGAGAAGGGCTAGCACCAAGGCAGGATAACGAAGTAGGTGTTTTTGCTATAAGAGGAGGAGATGTGGTGGGTGAACATACTGTCTATATGTTTGGTATGGGAGAGAGACTGGAGCTTACCCATAGAGCCACAGATAGAAGGATATTTGCGAAGGGCTCTTTGGAGGCTGCCAAATGGGTTTATAGAAAACCTGCAGGCTTTTATTCAATGTTTGATGTGCTTGGCTTATGAAGTTATATAGCCTTTTGTTGGATAGGACTTATAAGCCCTTGACACTCCTTGATTATAGAAAATCTTTCTTGTTAGAGTATACTCAAAGGGCTACGGTGCTGGAATACCACCCAGAAGCTGTGATAAGATCTACTTACAGGACTTACAAAGTACCTATTGTACTAAAAACCAACGCTTTATCAAAAACCTTTTATAAGAATATACCCACTAGGTACAACGTCTATGTAAGAGATAACTTCACCTGCGGTTATTGCGGCAAGGTGTGTGATGATAGCGAGATTACGGTAGACCATATAGTCCCAGTGTCAAAAGGTGGCAAATGGACTTGGGATAATCTTGTTACTGCTTGTGAATCTTGCAATGCTAAAAAATCAGACAATATCATAATGCCAATTTATATTAAACCCCATAAACCTCAATATTTTACGCTGCTTTTAAAAGAGCATCTTAAGAAAATTGATGAAACTACGTTAAATATTATAAAGCCTTATTGCTATCAATATTTAAAAGAGATTTCTTGAGCTTTAGTTTTATGCTATAATACTAGCTTAAAACATTTGTAAAGGAGTTATGATATGGCGGCATGTTTTGTTTGCAATAAAAAGGCTGTTTATGGGAAAAGCGTTACATTTTCAGCAGAAAGAAATTCAAGAGTATTTAAACCAAACCTCCAGAGTGTAAAGATTAGGATGCCAGATGGTAGCACAAAGCGCGTTATGGTATGTACAAAGTGTCTAAAAGCTGGTAAGGTGGTAAAAGCCGTTTGATATACTGATTTAACGCATTTTAAAAAGATAAAATAAATATATATTTTTCTTATGAAAGTTTTAGTGGCAGGGGGCACCGGTTTTGTTGGCAAATATGTTGTAGAGGCTTTGGAGAAGTCTACTCATTCTTACACACTTTTGACGCGCAAAAAAGTAAGTAAGCCTCATGTCGTTGTGGATTTTTTCGATGAAGAAAGCCTTAAAAAAGCTTTTGAACAAGAAAAACCAGATGTATTGATAAATCTTATAGGCATTTTGGTAGAAGAGCCTTCTAAAGGTATAACCTTTGAAAATATTCATTACCTTATACCAAAAAATCTTTATACCGTCGCCAAAGAATACGGTATAAAACACATTATACATATGAGCGCTTTAGGGGTCTCAGAAGAAGCCCCGTCTATGTATCATCACACCAAGCTTTTAGCAGAAAAATTTCTCATGTCTTTGGGGATAGATTACACCATTATAAGACCTTCTTTGATAATAGGACCTGAGCAAAGACTCTTTAAAGATCTTGATTTCTTTGGAAAATACTTTCATATTATGGCGCATCCTGGTATATTGCCCTATTATTTTGCACCGGTGGATGTTAGAGATGTTGCTTTTGTATTTGTAAAAGCTATAGACGATCCAAATTTAAAGAATAAGATTATAGAGCTTTGCGGTAAAAAGCCCGTTTCTTTTGATAAACTTTTAAAAGATAGTTTTAAGCTTTTAGGAAGACATGCCTTTGTATTAAGACTACCAAAACCTCTGATGTATGTAAGCGGTGCTTTGGTTGAGAAAATATTAGAACCACCTCCTTTTAGCAAAGACCAAATACTTATGATGTACAAAAACAACGTTTGCCAAGGACAAGATCCATGGCCATTGATAGGAAAAGAACCAATCCCCTACGAAGAATCTTTGAAATGGGCTATAGAAAACTACAAATCTCATTTAAAACATGGTCTGAAGAGCTAACGTATAATCCCGGTAGTTTTATCGTATATTGATTAACAGACATTCCATATTGTAAGTCTGCTGTAAATGATCGGTGGTTGTTACAGATTCCGTTTTTTTGTGCAAATATTTGAAGCTTAAGGCCAGCAAGATGTATGGCTGGCCTTGTTTTTAGTGATTTTAAGCTCTTAAAGGCCGAAACTAAAACCTAAATCTGCGTTCACATCCTTACTTCTTTTATATCTGGGAACTTTTGCTTAAGGGCTCTTTCTACTCCAGCTTTTAATGTAAGAGTAGACATACCACAGCCAGAGCATGCCCCCATAAGCCTTACAAGTATAGTCCCATCTTCTTCTATGCTAACAAGCTCAATATCACCGCCGTCAAATCTCAAAGCTGGTCTTATTTCATCTAAAGCTTCTTCTACCTCTTCTACAGTTGGCAAAGCCATAAGCTTACCTCCTATTAACAAAAACCTTTTAGTGTTTCGTAAGCTTTTATAGCTTTTTCGAATCTTTCGTTTATTACGTCCCAATTTAGAGAATTTAAGAAAGCGTCTATGTAAGGTGGGCGTTTGTTCTTTTGGTCTACATAGTAAGCGTGTTCATAGGTATCCAACACTATAAGTGGGATAAGCCCTGTAAGGTTGTAAAGGTTGTGAGCGTCAAGACCGTTTATCATAAGTTTACCTGAGAATATATCAAGACCCAAAATAGCCCATCCTCTAAAAGCGATACCTGCTGCTTTTAACTCTGTTACACAGTTATCCCAAGAGCCAAAATCTTCTTCTACTTTTTTCTTGAGAGCTTCTGATGGAGCACCCTTTGGGGTTAGATGTCCAAAGTAAAGCTCATGCCAGACTGTACCCATGTAGTTGAAGGTTTCTTCTACTTTTAGCTCTCTATACTCTGAGTAGTTTTGATTGGCTTTTGACCTATCTGAAAAGTTTAAATCTGCCAGTTTATCCTGGATTTCATTAAACTTAGCCACATAGCCTTTGTAGTGAGCTTCAAAGTGTGGCTCTATCTGTTCGTTGGATATACCGTTTAGGTTTGATGGTTTTAGATGATTCTTTGGTTCTAACTTCATGTTTTTTACCTCCTTTTTGGCTTTTAGAAAAAATAAAGTTTTATGAGCACTAGTCAATGACCAATATTATAAAATCTTTTTACATCTTCTTTGGTGTTTATGTTTGAGAAAGATATCAAATCTTTATCTACACTCCTTGCCTGTTCTTCGGTTAATATGTTTACATCAAGATTAAGTATAAGCTTTTGAAAAGATGCTCTTTGATTTTCTATAGATTGTCTTATTTTATCTTTACTAAAGGATCGTAAATGGCAAGAAGTGGTTCAAAAAAACCATTTATCTTAAATATCGTTGCTTCTTTTTTATGATTTCTTATCATATACTCTACAAGATCCTTTTTTATAAAAGGCATATCTGCTCCCACTAACAAAAACGGTTTTTCTGTATAAAAACACGCTGTATAAAGACCACTTAGCGGGTTTTGAATATCTAATATGTCTTTTATTGATTTTGCATTTTTTATAAATAAGTATTTTTCTGGGTTTTTAGAAACTATATATATATTTTTTGAAAAGCTGTACAACGTTTCAAACACATGTTCTATCATTGGCTTATCGTTTAGTAAAAAAAGCGTTTTATCCTCTTTAAACCTTTTGCTTTGGCCTCCCGCTAGTATGAAAACATCCATGGTATCATTCACCTGCCATTAATCCTTTTATAGAGCCATCTGCGGAAGCTTCTTTGTAAATTGGTTTTCCAAAGGACGGTATATAAACGTATCCTCCAGCTGGGACTACATCTTGTCTTATTTGAGGGTTTAATCTTTTTAAGAGATAATAGTTTACGTTGTAGGCTAGAGCTATATTTCTAAGCTCTTGCGGGGAATTTGTTCTATATATATGAAGCGTATAGTTAAAGTATTGCTTCTTTACTTTTATACCAAAATATTTTGCATTTTTTATGATATCTAAAAGCGCTAAAAATCTTGGTACATATTGCTGAGTTTCTGGTGGGAATGAATTTTTAAAAGCCCAAAAACTTCCCCCTGGGTCTTGTTTAAACACCGACGATACACAATAAGGACCGCAGTTGTAAGCAGCTAAAACCTTGTTCCAATCTCCGAATTGGTTATATAAATCACTAAGGTAATTAGCTGCTGCTTCTGTGGACTTTATTATGTCAAATCTCTCGTCTATTTGGTTGGTTACTATAAGACCGTAATCTCTTGCTGTTTGAGGCATTAACTGCCATATACCGGCTGCTCCGGTGCTTGACACAGAATATTGATTATATCCACTTCTATGATGGGAAGGTATATAAAATCCGATGGAAGGTTATATTTTTAAGTATTGGTAATATTATAGGTGAGTAATAAATGGCTTTTTCTATGCCCCTTTCTATAAAACCTCTATCTTGGTATAAAAAGTAGTTTATATATTTTTTAACATCTTGTGTATATACAAGATTTAGAAATTGAGGGTTGTTTTGATATGTGGGATGATAGCTTATTTGGGGTCTTTCATAGCTTACGTAGTTTGGCTTTTTGTAAGCGTAGCTGTTTCCATACAAAGATGCGTTTGTAATCTCTGCACTGCAAGAGCTAAGTATTATTGATAAAAGCCCCAAACCAAGAAGCCTTTTTACGTTCATAGCATACATATCGGTATTTTAAGATACCATTAAAGTGTTAAACTTTATATGATATATATTATTCTTTTGCTTTTTTCACACTTTCGTATATCCTGTGTGCTATTACTTCGTTTGCTTTCGTAATTTTGGCAAGTTGCTCTGGGCTTTTTATAATGTAAGGGGTTATAAATATAAAAAGTGTGCTTTTTTTATTTTCTCTGTTTTGATATTTGAACAGATTTCCTAAGACTGGGATATCTTGAAGAATTGGTATACCGCTTATGTTTTTTATAGTGTTGTTGCTCACAAGTCCTCCTAATATCACCGTTTGACCGCTTTTAACAACCACTTCTGAGTTTAAAACCCTATCTGTGGTAATAGGTATAGGCACCGTTTGACCCGCCACGTTTGTGTTTGTAAAGCCTGTGATATCTTGAAGATTTAGATTTATGCCAAGTCTTATGTTGTCTTTTGATACTGTAGGTATAACATCAAGCTCTAAACCTATATCTTTGTAGTCGTATGTGAGTATTGGATATCCGTTTATGTTGTATTGGGTACCTGTTACATAAGGATAAACTTGAGCTTCTTTTATAATAGCCTCTTCGTTGTCAAGGGTTAGCACCTTTGGGTTTGATATGATTTTAAATCCATTTCCTTGCTCTAATAAGCTTAAAAACACCGCTAAATCAGGAAATATAATTGTATTACCACCTACGTTTGCACTTATACTGCTTGAGCTTGTTACACCTACTACGAAGTTTCCAGATAAAAGTCCTTGGTATATGGTTTGAAGAGATGCCGGGTTAAATCCTATACCGCCGTTTTTGCCTAAAGCTTGCCAATTTACACCGGTGGTTAGCTGTTTGGTGAGGTTTGCCTCTACCACAGAAGCCGCTATCAACACTTGAATGCGTTTTTCGTCTAATTTTTTTATGAGATTTTTGAGATTTTTGTATTGGGATTTTGTAGCATAAAGTATGACGCTGTTTGTGGCTCGGTCAAAGCCTATTCTCGTGCCATCTGAAAGATATATAGAGCCTATCGGTTTGTTGGAGGATATTACGTTTATATTGGGATTTGTGGGTATGTTGCTTTGAGTTGTTTGGGGTTGGTTTTGCATAGTGTTTAGGTTTGTTGTAGGTCTTTTTGTAGTAGAGGAAATGGCGCTTGCGCTTCCAAAAAGGCTTGCTAGTGTTTTTGCCATCTCTCCTACAGAGGCATTTTGAAGTGGGATAACGTAATAATGTCTTCTAAAGCGAGAGGCGCTTTCGTTTATTTTATTATATAATTTCTTTTATAGAGGCCTGCATAAGCTTTGGTGCATATACAAGCACAAAACCGCTTTTGGAGTGTTTTTTCTGAACAGAAGATACCACCATAGGTATACCAAACTTTTGACTTACAGGGTTTGCCAATGGGCTTAGAGCTTTTACCACGGCGTTTGTATCCTTTGTTTGATACATTTTTAGACTAAAAGCTAAATTTGGTATATCTATACTCTTTAAAAGTTTTTGGATTTTATCAACAGACACTCCTATATCAGATATAATGAGGGCGTTTGAGGGCATATAAACGGTGGCATTTCCATATTGACTTAGAAAAGGTCTTACGGCGTTTAAAAGTATTTGGGCGTTTGTGTGGGCAAAGTATATGTAGGTTTCTATCGATGGGCTTGGAAATGCTTTTTTTGTCACATTTGTGCTAAAAGAGACGCTTCTTTTATAGGTAGTATCTTGTAAAAGTTTTTATATTTTACAACAGTGTACCCATCTAAAGCTAAGCTTGTTAAAAAAAGATGCCAAGCGTCTTCTACGCTTACAGGTTTTTTGGAGCTAACGGTGATTTTTGGAAGATTTCCATTTATCCCTACTACTATGGTTTTACCGGTGAGCTTTGACATAAAATGAGCTATATCTTCTATGCTTTGGTTTTGGAAGTTTAGTACCACCATGTTGTTGAAGTATTTGTTATTTTCCTTTCCATTTGATATTCCAAACACTATAAAAATCCATAAAATGAAAAATATATTCAAACAATTTATTTTTTTAAAATCTTCATTATAACCATTATACATAAGTTTTTGCTTTTAAAATATGTATAAGTTCAGATAGACTGTGAACACTTACCTTGTTAAAATATTCCTTAAAATTTTGAAAGGAGGTAAGTGTGTATGTTTAGAAACTTTAAAGAGAGAATGGAAAGAATTTCAGAAAGGAGGTGGGTACCATGAAGGGAAGTATAGGTACCCAAACCACATTATTCACCCTATATCCAAAAAGTTTAGTTGATAAACTTCGATATGTCAATGATGTAAAGCTTACAAAAGAGGCTAAGCTAAGACTAAAGTGGATAGAGTACT
>Ga0074075_13921_pt1 | contig 15487 bp, 16 predicted proteins | sample YNPg_E_FD_63712 | JGI IMG/M metagenome (GOLD analysis project Ga0074075, IMG submission 63712) | Hot spring microbial communities from Beowulf Spring, Yellowstone National Park, Wyoming, USA - YNP_Beowulf Spring_E v2 (version 2) | ecosystem: Environmental > Aquatic > Thermal springs > Hot (42-90C)... | reverse complement strand
GCGCATTCTTCTCAATAATCTTTACATCCTTAGAGATCACTGAGCTAGCATCTTTATTAATAGACAATACTTCACCCAAGCTTATAGGAATCTGTGATTCAATAAATATTACTATAATGCCGTCAACGGATCTAGCGCCTAATATTTTAGAGGAGGCGATCGCTTTGTGTGACTTCTCAAGCTTAAATAGAGCCCTTGAGATATCTATTTCAAGCTGAGAAATCCTCCCACTATCGAGCTTTGCTTGATCGCTTGAGCACAATATTGTGCTTGTGAGACAAAAATTACAAATAGGAGCCTTCATGGTGATCATTGTTAAATCCGTGCGCTCAAAATATAAGTATAACTATAACACTTAGTTAGACTTAAATTTTTCCTGGAAGTAGTACTATCTTTGAGCATCTTTCGAATATTTTTTACCAAAAAGTATAAATACCTTTATGTTTATCTATTATATTATGTCAAAAAGGCTCACAGAAAGGCAATACCAGCTGTTAGAGAAACTTTTTGGGAACGCGAAAGTTACAAAGGTGTATTCGGTGAGCAAATCACAGGCTGAAATAGCCCAGGAACTCGGGATTTCAAGACAAGCCTTAAGCATCCATCTTAGAAAGCTAAAGGCCGCAAAGTATGTCAGAACTGGACGCGGCTTCGTGGATATAACCCCTGAGGGGATAGCCGCGCTTGGTAAGTCAACCGTCGAGGCATTCGTCCACATAAAGGTATCACCACAGGCGAGAAACCAAGTTTACGAGAAAGCGAAGCAGAGCGGTGCGAATGAGCTATTCAGAGTCACCGGGGAAACAGACCTCATCGCAATAGTTGAATACAACAACCTAGACAACTTCCTCAAACAGGTCTCATCAATAGAGGGAGTAGAGGAGACGCAGGCCTTCGTCATAATAGAAAAACTAAAATGACTATAGCCAAGAAGAATGCTGGTTTGGGGTGTTAAAATGCCTATAGCTGACCCAATAGAAAGGGAGATCGCGGCAAGATACCTCCTTAAATACAAAGTGTGCCGGAACTGCGGGGCTAAAGCACCGTTAAGCGCAGTAAAATGCCGGAGATGCCATAGCAAGAACCTTAGACTCAAAAAACAGGAGCTAAGAAGATAGGGCTCGTCGTCTAGTCTGGTTAGGACGCCACCTTGACATGGTGGAGGTCCCCGGTTCGAATCCGGGCGAGCCCACCTAACAATATTTAGCTCAATTGAGTTTTATTTAAGTCTACCCTATTCCATCAGAACTTGGTTTCCTACAACATTAATCACCTAATGTAATCCATATTTAATAAATAATTGGGGTTTAGAGATTCAATGACCAATATGGATCCAAGCGGGCCCGGGGGGATTTGAACCCCCGACCTTCGGATTAAGAGTCCGCTGCTCTACCATGCTGAGCTACGGGCCCCTTTGAGAATATTCATACCCCAAATTTAAGCTATTTCGAAAAGAAGGCTCCCAAGTCTCATGTGTTTTGTTGATATTCCACTTCATAATTTGTTCCGGTTCGTGCTTTAACCCAAGAAGCACCTGATTCGTCATCCAAAATAAAGGTAAACTTCAATCTCCCTTTTAGAGCAGCTTCAGTCATAGCTAAGAATTTCTCAGCCTCACTTTTAGTAAACAAGGCATCCACTTGGCTCTTAGCTTCCAACAGAAAACCTTCTACGGTGGTAATTTTCGCTTGTGTAAAAATTTTTGGAAAGTTGCACCTAGTACACGGTTCATCTAGCACCAAGGCCTCGTAAGTTGAGCTCTATAGTACTGTTTTTATTTGGTTTAATCGAACAACTTAAACCTTAGCTTCAAACTTCTTCATAAACTAGCATGAGTGATACTACAAAGTTTCGGGGAAGAGGGTTGATCTTAAAGGCGCCCCCAACTCATTACAGCATATTATTTATTACGGCTGAGGGGATCTTGCTCAGCCTAGCGAAGTACTTTGTATCCGGAATATATTTAACTTTTGGGCTAACCCCTATCTTAATTCTCAACCCAATCATTGCAAAACTACTTATTCAAGACAGAAATTTTACTATAAAAAGAGCTTTTTATATATACATGTATCTAAATACGCCGCTCACATTGATACTGATCACGGACTTCATTCAGCCTGTGAATGCTATATCTGGCATCGTTTTTTTGGCAGCTATAACCATTATCTCCTATTTCCTTCTTCTAGTGTTTATTACCGCGTTTAAAGCCGACACCTTTAAGGGGGCTCTAATCACAGCCACATTCGTCGCGACGTATGGCTACTTTACTATAGAGAAGGTCAGCCCTTTAACAATTATACTCGCTTATATGTTAACGATTTTAACAGCTCTAGTTATCCGTGGGAGGATATCAAGCATACGCTTGGGCTCCGTTAATGGGTTAGAGTTGATCAATACCTTTGCAATGTCGTGGATGGATAGATCCTCATACGCTTTTGACGAGTTATGTAAAAAAGTTGGCCAATTATCAGAGCTAAACGTATCAATTCATGAGTTTAAGAATAACAAAGATAAAATCGCCACAATCATTGTTCCATACATTCATCCTGGACCAGCAAAGTCAATTGGTAGCGGTGAACTTCCAAGTCTAATTTATGAGGTTTTAAGTGAGGACAGACCTCTGGTGTTGCATGGAGCCTCAGACCACTCACTCAATATTGCAAGCAGACAGGACACGAGAGACCTAGTTAGGTTAATAAAACAAACCATAACTACCAGCACTGCACCATTCTCAAACCTGGATAACGTGGGGTACACTGAAAGCCACGAAGGTAAGATAAAGCTGAGCATGTATGAGTTTAGTGGTAACAAGCTGGGCTTTATCAGTAAGGAAGACAGCACCGAAGATTTGCCGATGCAAATAACCCACATGGTTAATAATAGTCTAGACTTAATTGATCGCCACAACACGCTCTGTGATCAAGCGAGTGCTCAATACACTGCGGACCAGATAAGGATGCTGATACAAATGATTGATAAGGCCACGGGCAAACCTTTAGCAACTTTCTCAATTAAATCAGCTGGTTACGCAAATCGTCGCCTAGATGCGCTGGATATAGGGCCTGGAGGAATTAGTGCTTTGATTCTTAATGGGGACAGGAAAATCGCGTTCATTAGTATCGATGCCAATAATCTCAGTTGTGGGCTAAATAAGGAGATTGAGAAAGCTGTCAAGAGCATGGGGTATGAGTTTTGCGAAGTAACAACTACTGATAACCACTGGAATAGTGGGATTACACGTAAGGAACCCGGCTATTATATAGGTGGCTCTTTAAGCGCAAATGAGCTACTCGAGTCGGTAATAAAATGTGTTAAACAAGCGGAGGAAACCATGTCTCCTACGTTATACAGGAAAATTGGAGTTGCGTTCAAAACAAGCGTTTTCGGAACTAAACTAGAGGAGATGTACTCTGCTCTTAACATTGGACGAAAATTCATATTCATGGGTTTACTTTTCTGCTTAGTTACATCATTAATATTGGGCTTGATCGGAATGCTTAGCCTTGGCTAGGCGGTAAACCATTCTCCTTGAACCGCCCTTCCTCTCGAGGTACCCCATCTTGCACAATCTGGCTAAGTATGTTGATATTATTGGGAGACTGATTGTTTCACCAAAACGCTGTTGATAAGCATCCCTAATAAACCCAGATGAAACCCATTCCTCTGTGCTGATATCGTTAATAAGGGACGCCACTTTTCCGAATATCGTACCCTCATCGAAGGGTCTCTGCTGGAGGCCTTTGATTTCACTGACCTCTGAAACCAAACGAAGCAACCGTTCCACCTGCTCCTTTGAGAAGTAACCCTCTAATCCCAAGCTAATCTTGTTACCATTATCATCAATTACTTCAAATCTGAATCGTTTGGGCATCAGGGGCACAACAATCATTTTGGAAGGTGTTATAAAGTTAACTGTTAACATCACTATTATTCATTCTGATAACACAAGCTATATGCCTTGTTAATATTGGTTCGAGTTGCTGCAGTGGAACTAGGGGGGTATGAAGAATTAACAATTATACCCATAAACTTAACTGTTAATTGTGTTAACACTCACACACACCACTTGTTCAACTGCATCCACTCGAAATTATAAAGTTATAAATTAAAATAAAGAAAAAGGGGAATAGTAATATACTTTCTCCAATTATTCCAGTAGAAATAAAGGGGTGCGGGGTGTCGCTTACGGCTTTTATTATATATTCCTTATTTGTTTCTCTAATATTTCCAATCCCATATCTAGCTCATCTTGGGTGATGGTAAGCGGGGGGCATATTCTTATGGTGGATTCACCCGCACCTATGACTACTAGTCCGCTTTTCCACGCCCCAACTATTATCTTCTGCAGTTCCTCTTTTGCCGGTTCCTTAGTGTTGGGGTTTTTAACGAGTTCCGCGCCAATCATCAAACCTTTACCGCGAACGTCACCGATTATTGGGTGCTTATCTTGAATTTCTCTTAATCTTTTCATAACATATTCTCCTTTTTTAGTAACATCCTGTAGTAGATTACTGCTTTCTATTTCCTCAAATACGCTTAACCCGGCGGCGCAAGCTACTGGGTTTCCGCCGAAAGTGCTAGCATGTGACCCGGGGTCAAGCTCCATTAATTCTTCCCGGCCAATGAGTGCGCCTAATGGTAGGCCCCCTCCCAAAGCCTTAGCCATGCTCACGTAATCAGGTTTTACGTTAAAGTGTTCTATAGCAAACCACTTGCCTGTTCGACCCATGCCGCTTTGAACCTCATCCACGCCTAATAATATTCCATGCTTATCTAGTAGCTTTTTTAGCTTTTGAAAGTATCCTTCGGGTGCTGGTATATATCCTCCTTCTCCCTGAATTGCTTCCGCCATAAAAAGTGCAGTTTCCTCTGCGGGAGTGTATCTGAGCGTCTGTTCTTGGATATAATCAATGCAGTAGAAGTCGCAGCTCTTTGGTTCGAGCTTGAAGGGGCATCTATAGCAATAGGGGAAGGGAACGTGTTCAACTCCAGGGAGTAGTGGTCCAAAATATCTCCTTTGAACGGGCTTGCTCGCGGTGAGGCTGAGTGAGCCCAGTGTTCTCCCGTGGAATGAACCCGTGAAAGCGAGCACGTATTGACGTTTGGTTGTCCATCTTGCAGCCTTTATCATTGCTTCATTCGCCTCTGCTCCACTGTTTGCGAAGAACACCTTACACTCAGGGCCCTGAGGGGCAATTTCACATAGCTTTTCGGCTAGTTTTGTCGCTGGTTCGTAAAGAAAGTCTGTAAATGAATAGTGCATAAGCTTTTGGGCCTGTTCCGTTATAGCCTTTATAGTTAATTTATTCGCATGTCCCAATGACATCACTGCGATACCTGCGTTAAAATCGAGGTACTTGTTTCCATCCACGTCGTAAACATACGAACCAGATCCACGTTCGACGACTAATGGATACCATCTGTTAAAAGACTGCATAATGTATTTTTTGTCTGCCTCGATTAGTTTAACTGCCTTCGGTCCTGGGGGTTCGACTACTATTCGGGGTCCTTTATCCTCATTTAACATAATTTTGTTAGCTGTGCCGCACTCCTAAAAGGCTTTCCTTAGCGTAGTTTCTATTTAAACCGCGATCATTCATTTCACAGCTTTTGGAGGGGTATTCCTTGATTCTCTACAGCCTTTATTATCTCTTCTTGTTGGGCATAGTTTAATGTCTCAATGTTTAAGGTCACATCCGCTAAGCCAAGTGATATGTTCGTGTTTGTCCTATCGTGGTCGATGGACAAGATATTTCCACCTTTTTTTGCGATGATATCTAACAGGTTGCGTAGTTGGCCGGGTTTGTCTTTTAAAACAACTCTTATCTTCAGTCTTCTACCAGCTGTTTTGAGCCCCCTATCTAGCACGCGGTCGAGTGTCAATAGATCTATGTTACCACCACTTAGGATGCAGACGGTCTTTTTGTTTTTAACATTCATCTTGTTTGCTAATACAGCGGCAAGCGACGCTGCACCAGCACCCTCAGTAACTAACTTCGCTCTTTCTAAGAGTAGAACTATGGCGTGGGCTATTTCATCATCAGTAACAGTTACTATGTCATCCACGTACTTTTCAATTATATCGAGCATTTCTTTGTCCGCTTTCTTTGTAGCTATTCCCTCTGCGAATGTCTCGACGGTGGAAATCTCAGTCGGTCTACCTGATTTGAATGAGAGAAATATTGGGGCGGCACCGCTAGCTTGCACTCCAATTATCTTGACTTTAGGGTTAAGTTTCTTCAGGCTTATTGCGATGCCAGAGATTAGTCCTCCGCCTCCTATAGGCACGATCACATAATCCGGCTCTTGGAGTTCTTGATATATTTCCAACCCCACTGTTCCTTGTCCAGCGATGACATATTTATCTTTAAATGGATGAACAAATAATGACCCCATATTCTCCGCATGTTTTATTGCGGCGTTGTACGCCTCCTCGAAACTCTCACCCACTAAGATGGTTTCTCCCCCATATGAACGGGTTGCCTCCACCTTAATCGGCGGGGTCGAAGTTGGCATAAATACTTTTGCTTTTAGACCATTGAGTGAGGAAGCTAGGGCTACCCCCTGCGCATGATTTCCGGCAGAGGCTGTAACTACGCCGGCGCTCAATTCATCTATGGAGGCTGCACGTATACGATTTAAGGCACCTCTTATCTTAAACGAGCCAGTCTTTTGCAGATTTTCATCCTTCAACCATATATCTCCTCCCACAAGCCTGCTGAAAGAACTGCTATGCTCTAACGGTGTTTTCTTAACAAAATCGTTGATCCTACCCTGTGCTTCAACTATGTCTTGAAATGTTGGTTCTATAACTTCTTGAACCATATTTTCGAATATAATAATGGCGTTTATATTTGCAGTGAATAATAGGTTGTAAGTAAGGTCAAAATTAGCTTTAATAGGGTGGTTATGTTGAGTCATTTTGGGACTACGCAGGTTTAAGGCAAACCGATTCAGCCTTCGAAACTTGCAAGCGGTGCTTGTGTGCTTTATAAATATTTATAAAGACGAGGTTAACTCTTTTTGTTGCCATATACACCTATAGTTCTCCTTTAGGTTTTCGGGAACTCTTTTCCACGAAACGCAAGTTATGCTGAGAACGACTTCTAATAAACAAGATCCTCAATATGTGTTAACAAGCGCTACAGGTGTACCCAACTTAACCACCCGTCGTATTTATTGTGTGATAGCGGGGGGTGGATTTGAACCACCGACCTCAGGGTTATGAGCCCTGCGGGGTAACCAGGCTCCCCTACCCCGCTAGTTCAATTTATCCCCTATATTGTAATTTAAGCCTTAAGGTTAATTTGTACTGTTATTATTTTAGGGCATATATAACGAATCTTTACATTGGTTTTGAGGGATACTATACTCACATATCCCTCTTAGCTCGTCATGGTTTCTTACATAATGCGAATAGAGTGACTTAGGCCAACTTCCTACACCATCCCACCTTCCCTGCACACGTGCTACCCACATGATTTCAATAACAGAAAAACATGCCCTCATAGCTAACTCATCATTATGCCATAAAAACCTTACATTTCTTATACAACCGTTTTGATCTTTACACTCGATCACGCTGTTGTTCTCGATCTGCGGATAAAAGTTTTTGAAACCGCATGGAAGTTTCTATAAACTGAGGGAGTCAATGGCTGTTGTGTCACTATTCCTGAAAATGTCTAAGATTCTTATGTTGCGGCAGTGTTATGTGTTTCTAGTGCATACAAATGGGTTGTGACCACTGCTGTATTGAGTAACGTACGTGTTTCCCGATCGCCACATCTAGGTCTATTGAACGCCAGCCTTAATTTTGGAAGGATTTTAGCTATCCCATGGGGCTGTGATAAGTACCACATTATTTGTTATATTCTTCTTTTCAATTCTGTTAAGCCGTTGTATGTAATAACTCACGATACGCATCATGTCTTAAAGAAAAACTCTTTATCATTGAAGTTATGTCACAATATAAGGTTCGAGTTCACGGACGCAGCCATGAATATCGATGCGTCTAAAAAATTTTAAGTAGCTGTTAAGCTTGATTTGCTATCTGTGATGTTGTTTTTTGGTGTTATAAGAGTTGTTTGAAGGGGTCGGTGGTAAAATGATAACCATGTTTTTCCTTTCCATACCTTTTAAGCGGCTTCATCAGGTGTCTGAAATATCTTAGTGGGGGTAAATACAGTCCTGGGGTGAGCGAGCGATTTTTAATGCGTATGATTTTCACCCCGTTTACTGATGTCTTACACTTTCTGCAGCGGTATCCTTTATTTTTCCCTATGCTTTCGCTCGTTGAAAAACATTTTGGGCATAATGGGTTCCTTTGTACATAAATGCGTTGCAATTTGTTTATTAGTAGTTTTTCAACGTTTATTGTCGGGTTGACAGAGACTTTTATACCTCCGAATACGGTGACCATGTCACCGGGCATGAGTAGTGAGGCTGCTTTCCTGACTTCTCCAGTTTCCCAATAGAACGCGGCTTTTATTTTGCTCTCTCCGTCTGTAAGCGTGAGAAAGGTGTGCCCCCCTAAGTTTATCACAGGATATTCTAATACCCTAAGTTGCAGGCTTACACTATCACCTAAGCGGACCTCCTTTAGCCTCCTAGGGGCGTAGTGCATGTCTGTTCCTTGGTTTGTCTTAAAGACCATTGCACCCTCTAGCGGCTCTGATTTAATCATTGCTAGGGCCTCTAATAGTTTATTTGGGTCTTCCCCTCTGATACCGAGCAGAACGGGGTCGTTACCATGTGGGGCTATTAGTACTCTGTCCCCATCTATATTGTTGAAGGTAATGCTGGCGTAAGCCCTATCCATATTTTTAACGCTTACAGGATCTATAATTCTAGGCGTACCTATGAATTTTTGCTGCCTATAAGCAAGGACCTCAAATGTATGGTCGCCGTAATCGAGCAAGTTTGATGCGGCTGCTAAGGCGCCTATTAAGCCCTGCTTCCTACTCACCCAAACGTATGGGAACTGAGTGCCTTCTAGAAGCCAGGATATATGTTCTATGCCGATTATTCTGTTTATTGCCTGTGAGAAAAAATTTTGTAATTTCGTTCTCAAGGATTCTGTGATTACTACGCATGCGGGGGACGAACCATAGTTCCTAAATGCTAAATCCACCTCGTCTTGCAACACTTCGCTTATATCATCTAATGATTCAGCTTCAATTGTTAAGCCGACGGCCCCGTTGCCCCTTGTTTTCCAAGGGACGTTTGGATTAAGGCGCAATAGTCTGGGGTAGTCTAAAACCCTAATCCCTAATCCAATGAGTTTTTTTGTTATTCTGTAACCCACATAGGTTGTGCAGCCGCCACGTCCGCTATCTGTGTCATCTATGCCTATGTGAAAGAGCATAGATTTTACTTATTTGGCTTTTCGACAACTATCATTGTGAGTGTCGATCTCACCTTATCGAGTTTTCTTATTTTCCACGTAACTGTTTCTTTAAGTTTATCTAAGTCAGGAGCCTCAACACGCGCTATAACATCATAAACACCATACACTAAATACGCTTCTTTTACCATGGGTATTTGCTTTAACTGGGATAGAACATCATCTTCACTACCTATCTCAGTGTTAATTAACACATAGGCGGATGTCATGATTTATTAAGAATGTGTAATCAAATATAAATCTTAACCTCTCGAAAGCCTAAATGTGGCGGCGTGCCACCCGTAGCCCGCCTTGAGTTTTAGACGGCATTTGACTATGCGGGTTACCTGCGCCTCATGTGGGGGCTCATCGGCGCATATACCCTTGCACCGCGCGGCATGACCGTTTCAAGGCGAAACCATGTCCTCAGTGAACCATCATTGTCATCCGTATTGGTTTCGCCGAGCGTTTCTGTGCCAGAGGCTTGGGTCTCCCCAAACGCCTTACGGCGTCGCGCTCCCACACGGTGGGCGGAGCGTCCTCAGACCCACGGTCCGGAGGCCGTCCAGTGGCTCGCCGCCATAATAAATATGGTGCAATATTAACTTAAGGCTAATTCCTGTGGTGCTGCCCGGTTTAGCCCCTCATATGTGGGTAACATATTCCCCCCATTCACTCTGGATAACACGTCGGGTACAATGCGCACAGAAAAGCTGCTAAATAGCAATTTCAGACAATTTCAGAAAAAAACATTCATTCGAAGAAAACACTTTAGATTATAACTATTTCCAGCGTAAATGGGGTTATTTGTCTATACCGTATTTGGGTCAATTATATCAGTCCACTCAGGCATTGTTTTTGCAGTTTCATGCCTAGTTAATAGGTTTTTAAAACACTTTTTTAATGCTATATTGTGAACTCTAAGAGTTCCCTCATCAATACCATTTTGACTGCATTAGGTATAATTGTGCTTGGAGCGGCTCTAGAATGGGTGTCGCTACAGATATATCCTCATTCACTAGTTAATGTTCCCGTCGCTATCAAATATGAATTTGGTTTCCTAACGTTTACTAAAATTGTTTACTATAAAAACGGCATAGTTCTAAAGAGTCCTCCCCAACTAGACTACTTGCAAATATTCACCATTATAGCAGTTATCTATCTTCTAATCAAACTTCTTAGTAAGCGCTGACCTAAAGTCAGGCTTAGCGCTATATTCTTTTTACGAGTTAAGCCAAAGCTTATGTTTTTGGGGCAAGTATCTATTTTAAGGGCTGGTAGCTCAGTTGGCAGAGCGCCCGCCTTGCACGTGGGAGGCCGCGGGTTCAAATCCCGCCCAGTCCATAGGTCCCTTTCCCATTATTTGTATTTTGCCAAGCTAATTAGAAGCAATATAAAGAGTAGGTACTCGTTTAGGTTGAGTTTACTCTTCCCAGTTCTCCTTTCCCGGAACACTAATGGGACTTCACAAACCCTCTTGTAGTGTGCCTTAGCCAGTATTTCTAGTAGCAATTTGAACCCCCTAGACTCTAAGCTAACGCCCCTCAGAATATCCCTTTTGAAAGCAAAGAATCCAGAGAGTGGATCCTTTATGTTTTTAGCCCTTGGCACAAATAGATGTGCCAAATAAGTAGCAAAGTCGGAGATGATTTTCCTCTCTGGGCTCCAGCCAACCACTCTACCTCCCTGCACTTTACGGGAGGCGATAACCAAATCAAACCCTGCAGTTAGCTTCTCCACCATTATGCTTACGAGGTTTGGGTCATGTTGTAAATCCGCATCCATGACAACTATAAAGGGCGATGAGGTACTATTTACGCCTGTGATTACGGCAGAGCCTAAACCCATTTTTCTAGGCCTCATGATTAATTCAACAGGATAACTGTTAGCCATCATGCGAATCACTGCGGCTGTGCCGTCAGGACTTGAATCGTCCACAAAAATAATTCTGTAATTAATTTTCTGCATTACTGAATGCAGGTTATGAATAATGGGGACTACATTTTCTTTTTCATTATAAGTAGGTATAACTATAGAGACAAGTGATTCATTAGCGCCAATCATCTTGGTTGATGGGTTGTCGGAAGTAATGTGCACCCTGCATACACACCTGCACACCAAGATTTAAACGGAACCAAACTTAGCTGGTCGTATGATTATAATAGCTTAGTTACACAATTTTAACCTTGTGCATTATTTAATAGACGACTGAATATGTGGTTCGCGCTTATCGAAGTATTCTTTGGGGTTTAGTTTTGTGTTCACCTTAATATGGTTTGCTTGTAAGCCAGATGCTGTGTTTGTGGTTGCTGAATTCTGTTTTTCCGAGTTGACCCGCTAATTGTTATTATGAATGCTTAAATCTTCCTAATGGAATGTTTGTGGGTGTGGGCTCGTAGCTCAGTTTGGTAGAGCGCTCGGCTGATAAGTGGTACTTGGGTACCGGGAGGTCGAGGGTTCAAATCCCTCCGAGCCCATCTTGGCTAAGTGAAGTTTTGTTGACTTGAGTGCTTTGTTGATTCGGAAGACTTATTTTTGTCTTAACTGAAGAATGTTACACCTGATTTAAAAGGTGTGAACAATGGGCCATAGAAAACTCAGCGCTCCGAGACACGGCTCTTTGGCTTTTAGGCCTAGGAAAAGAGCGAAGTCTATTAGGCCGCATGTTAGAAGTTGGCCTAAGTCAGGAGGCCCAAAACTTTTGGGTTATCCAGCTTATAAGGTAGGTATGATCCACGCTATTGTTAAGGATAATTACCAGTATAGTCCTACGTTTGGTAAAGAGGTTTTTCGCGCGTTGACCGTTCTTGAGGCCCCCCCAGTAATTTTAGCAGGTCTTAGATTCTACATCATAGATGAAAAAAGAGTTCTGAGAACGATTGGAGAGGTATGGGCAAAGAATCTTCCTAAGGAAGTAGGTAAGGTTATTTCCCTCCCTAAAAAGGACAGCACGGTCGACGTAGAGCGATTCAAGTCTAGCGCCCATTTTGTGCGCGCCTTAGTTGTAACTCAGCCTTGGAAAGCAGGTTTACCGAAGAAGAAGCCCGAGATCATCGAGATACCGTTAGGAGGTGAACTCAATGAGCAACTTAGGTACCTCGAGTCACTAGGTTCAGAAATAAGTGTAAACGAAGTTTTTTCACCAACCGCTATAGTGGATGCTATAGCCGTATCAAAGGGTAAGGGCTATGAGGGTCCTGTTGCGAGGTTTGGAATAAAAATAATTCAGCGTAAAAAAGCCAAGAAAACTAAGCGTGGACCAGGATCGGATTCTCCTATGACGCCTGGCGCTGTCATGTCCACTGTACCACGCGCTGGGCAGCACGGTTTTCATAACAGGGTTGATTTAAATAAGATGATTGTATCGATAGAAGTGGATCCTTCTAAAATAACGCCTAAGAGTGGATTCAGGCACTATGGGTTGCCACGCTCATCTGTGGTGCTTTTACAGGGCTCTGTGCCCGGTGCCTCTAAGAGATTGGTTATTTTGAGAAGTGCTGTGCGTAGTTACTTTAAACCTTTAAAGGAGGCGCCAGAGATACAGTATGTTTCAAGTGTATAGAAGGGGTGATCATGTATTCTTACCCAAGAGATGAGTAGAAAAGTGCCCGTGTATTCGTTAGATGGGGAAGTGGCAGGGGAAGTCGAGCTCCCAACACTCTTTAACTTAACGCCTCGTATCGACATTGTTAGAAGAGCGTTTTTAGCATATTTTACCTCGCAAAAACAACCACAGGGGAGGGATCCATTAGCTGGAAAGAAGGTTTCAGTCGAAAGTTTTGGTACGGGTAGAGAGATGGCGCGCATACCGAGGCATTCAAGTGGGCGTGGAGGATTTGCCCCCATGACACGGGGAGGTTATAAGCCTCATCCACCACGCGTGGATAAAAAGATTAAGGAGAGAATTAATAGTAAGGAGAAAAGGCTTGCGCTTTTATCCGCGATCGCGTCGACTGCTGATTATGAATCGGTGGTTAAACGCGGTCATAGTTTTGATAAGGCTGCATTAAAAAAACTCCCTATTGTTCTAGTTGACGATGTCGAAAAACTGGCACATACTAGAGAGGCGGTTTTCCTTCTCCAGAAGCTTGGTGTTTACATGGATGTTGAAAGAGTTAAGGGTGGCGTTAAAATCCGTGCTGGAAAAGGCAAGCTTCGTGGTAGAAGACTTAAGAGGAAGGTGGGCCCATTGATTATCTTCTCATCAGGAAGAGCACCGGCTATTAAGGCCTTCAGAAACATTGCTGGAGTGGACGCTGTTGGCGTTGATGGTCTAAACATTGGGTTAGTTGCGCCTGGTGGTGTGCCTGGGAGGCTCACTATTTGGAGTAAGAAGGCGTTAATGTCTATAAGCGGGTGGTCACGTTGAGCAAGAAAGAAAGGAAGAAAAAAGACGAGTCTGAGAAGGAGGACATCACTAAGAAAATTCAAGCGTTGAATGTGCTTCTCGCCCCGCATGTAACCGAGAAAAGCATATCAATGATTGAACGATTCAACACGCTTACATTCGTTGTTGACTCCCGTTCTACGAAATCAGATATAAAGGCCGCTGTTCAGAGTCTTTATGATGTTAAAGTTGAACGTGTTAGAACAATAAACACAATCGACAATAAGAAGAAAGCGTTCGTCAGGCTTAAACCAGAATACAAAGCACAGGAAATCGCGACACGGCTGGGTATACTCTAGTTTGGGTGAGTTTGAGAATGGGTAAGCGTATTTTGGTTAGGAGGGCTGGTAGAGGAACCTCTGTTTTCCGCAGTCCAACTTGGAAAAGGGTTGCCGCTGCAAAGTACCCGCTAGCACAACGGTTAAAAGGCGTTGTTGTAGAGCTGCTGCATGACCCTGGAAGAGGTGTTCCAATTGCAAAAATTAAATATAATGGAAACCGTTTCTTTACTGTTGCTTGGGAAGGGTGTTGGGTAGGGCAAGAAGTAGAATTAGGCCAAGACGCTCCCCCACTTAATGGTAACATTCTTCCTCTTTCAGCTGTACCAGATGGCGCCAAGGTGTTTAACGTTGAGCTAAAGTTTGGTGATGGTGGTTCAATAGCTAGGGCCTCAGGCACATACTGCACCGTTGTTTCTCATAGTGAAGGTAAAGCTATATTGACTTTACCGTCTGGTACATCTAAGGTGCTAGACTCACGTTGTCGGGCCACCATAGGGGTCGCTGCTGCTAGTGGAAGAATAGAGAAGCCATTCCTGAAGGCTGGTGCCAAATATCATTTAATGAAGACGAAGCCAACAAAGTATCCTAAGGTTAGAGGAGTAGCTATGAACATTGTGAGTCATCCACATGGTGGAGGAAACCATCCTTCTGTGAGTAGATCCACTACTATTAGCCGGCGACTACCTCCAGGGAAAAAGGTTGGGCATATCTCTGCAAGGCGGTCAGGCAGGCTTTAGTGGTAAAATTTTGCCAATTTTGTGACCTTGGATACCGCAAATAGATGGTGTCCGGATAAGGCTTAAACGTGGTGGGCGCCACGGTTCGGAATCGGTGAGCGACCGTGGAGTCCACCACGGACATATTCGAATTCTTCAGGGATTTAAGCGTTTTTAAGAGGAATAAGAAGAGGTTCTTCTGAGCTCAAGGTGGTCGCCGTGCTACTCTACACCTTCGGATTAAGCCTCAGTGAGGGAAGACCTCTGGCTTCTTCTGGGTGCTCTCTGAACCCCTCTCGAAGTCGAGCGTGCAGGGTTGGGTGAAGAAGGTTGAGGCTTCGAGGCGAAGCCAGGCTGGCACCCTGTGATCGCTGTGGATGAGGGTGTGGTGAAGTGTGGGGGTGGCAGACCAATCAACGTTTGGGTGGCTGTGGACGCGTATACTAGGCAGCCCGTCTGGTTCGGCGTCTCATTAACCCGGACCATGGAGAACGCGCTCAGATTCCTGCGCAGGCTGAGAAGAAGGTGTCTCGGAGACCCTGCTCACGGGTAGGGGCCCCTGGTAGCGTGAAGCCGTGCTCCGAGCGGGGTTCCACAACCACGTCCACCAGACCTTCGGGGTGAGTAGCTCAGTCGAACGATTCAGGGATACCTAAAAGACAGGACACGGGTGTTCTATAATAACATCAACCCCAAAAGAACACTCTTTGCTCCACTCGTA
>Ga0074075_14145_pt1 | contig 15686 bp, 18 predicted proteins | sample YNPg_E_FD_63712 | JGI IMG/M metagenome (GOLD analysis project Ga0074075, IMG submission 63712) | Hot spring microbial communities from Beowulf Spring, Yellowstone National Park, Wyoming, USA - YNP_Beowulf Spring_E v2 (version 2) | ecosystem: Environmental > Aquatic > Thermal springs > Hot (42-90C)... | reverse complement strand
GTTTTTAATTAAGTAACTTACTATTAAAGCCTCTATTCCTAATAATGAGGGAATTACGCCTAAAAAATAGTATAAATAAGTAGACATTATAAATGAAAGTAATAAACTAATGGTAAGCATAGTGGCATATGACACAAAATGAATCTCTTCAGGATACAAGCTTAGTAATAAGCAAGGTATAACTAGTGTAATCAGATTAATCCAAATTATAGAATTAATAAAAAAATTATGTATAATGGTTGGAAAATACAATATAGGAATAATACGTATAACATAGATTAAGGTGTAATATATTACGGTGATTAGTAAAGCAGGAATGCTCAGTATTCTTACTAAAGCTTTATGATTATACAAGTGCATATGCTGTTTCATTTATCGTGCCGCTAAAATAACCTGGATTTATATAACCATAGCTCATTAGAAATGAGTCATCATAAACCTTATAGGAAATATTACCTGTGATACTACCATTGCTTAAAAAGCTAACAGTTATATTTACAAACGCAAATCACACACACCCACAACCACCTGGCTAGTAAAAATTACCTTCTAAAGCAGGTGAAAATTTTACAGAACTACTAGTAACAAGGGGTGATGGATCAGATATGACCCACCAATTATTGTATGGAGAATTTGCTCTTACACCTACACTGTAAGAATCCATTAACCATGTAGTTCCATTATAGCTAATAATTATTTCTACATACGCGTAAAATAAATGCAAATTAGCAGCTGGATTATCTAGTAAAGTAAATGTTAAGTTTCCAACGATATATGGTGCACCCCCTGGGGGAGGTGCAATCATATCTAGTTTTGATAAAAGTTCAGGAATAAATAGATAACCCTGATTATTTGGTAAAGAGAATTTTGCTTCAGAATCTTTATTTATAATTTTAATAGTGAAAGTATTATTATTACCAAAAATATCTTCAATCTTCGTCACAAGACCATCCTTTACATCGATTACATGCTTAATTTTGATATTGCCGTCATTTATTGTCTCACTTGTTGAACTCAGTAATAGACTTATTAGCGGCACTGTTACATTTATTATATTTGTATTGTTAAAAACTGTAACAACGTTAACATAAACATTGTTAACAATCGTTACATTAGAAATGACACGCTCATTAAAATTCTTTCCCTTCATTTCATAGGTGAAATGAAAATTACTTTTTGCATGAGATGCAGGCAAAGTAGGTAGATATATCGGTAAAATACTGAACACCACAATGATTATTTTTTTTATTCATAAAATAATAATCTAATACAAATATATATTTTTATTAGAGTATAACCTATTTTAAATAATTATTGAACCACTCAAGTTTTCTTTTAAGTCTATCTTTCATATTCAACGGTTTACCTTTTCTAGCATGTTCATGACCATCTCCTTGATATCTTACTAATACTGTTGGCACTCCATTCATTTTTAATGCATTGAAAAATTGCTCTGCTTGCTCAATTGGACATCTGTAATCTTCTTCGCCATGTATAAGCATAGTAGGAGTTTTTACATTTTTAACATAAAATATTGGAGACATTTTAATTAATTTCTGGATTGAATCTTGCAACCATGGATCTTCAATACCTGCTTCAACCGCATTGAACCAAAATCCTATATCGCTGGTTCCACACATACTTACTAAGTTTGATATACTTCGCTCGCTAATTGCAGCAGAAAAAATATTAGTTTGTGTAACGATCCAGTTTGTCATAAATCCGCCATATGAACCTCCTGTAACTCCAATCTTGCCTTTAAGGTTATATTTTTCCTTAACTATATTAGTGAGTTCTATAATTTCATTCATATCTTTTCCTCCCCAATCACCTACACAACCTTTAGCAAAATCCTCACCGTAGCCTTGACTGCCTGTAGGATTGGAATAGAGAATATTAAAACCATTTCTAGCGTAAAATTGGAATTCGATAAAATATCCATATCCGTAAGCTGTATGTGGTCCTCCGTGAATTGCAACTATAAGCGGATTGTTTTCATTTATAAGGATTAGCCAGCCTTGTATATTCTCATTTAACTCTATTGGCTGTATTCCTTCTACATTGGGATTTGGATCATAAGTTTCCTCTTTATAATATAAAAGAGAAGGTTTTGTTTGTGTTGAATAATAATAAGCTAAATTTGTATCGTTATAATCAAAGCCTCTTATTACATGCTTCCCATTAGTTATTTTTTCGACTCTATTATCTATAATTTTGAACAGATTTGTTGCACCTCCTTCTTGGCCGAGCGTAATTATTTCATCCTTTTTAAATATCAGTTTATCCTGATATCCATCAAAGAGGTCTGTTAAAACAGTACTCCCCGTGTTATTTCCGCATAAATATTCTAAATTTTTCTCGGGAAGAATTACTTTCTTAATTGCCCAAGGAGTTTTACCTTTATTATGTCCTATGAAAGCAATTTCCCCATTTTCATTCATATCAATAGCTGTTATCGTATTCTCGCCTTTTGTTATTTTTGTTAATTCTCCTGTAGCAACATCTAATTCGTAAATGTCAGCTAAACCTATATCATCATTTTCTTTAGTAGCAGCAATAGCGACCCTTTTACCATTCGTAGCTACATCTATTACATCGAAATTTCCTGATACAACTTTTTCAAGCTTTTCATTAAATAGAAATAAGGATTGCCTTGCTCTTAACAATCCTCTGCCATCGAATCTATATTTCAATTTTTCTGCTACAAAAGGAGCGTTTTTATCAAAATTCTCTTCACCCAATATCAAAATACCTTTTTGATGAAAAACATACTTTTTTATTTGTTTAAACTTAAAAGGCTCACTGGTTCTCCAAACATTTCTTGTTTAATCAATAATGGATTTTCTTTTTCGTTCTTTACATAATAAAAGTTGTTATTAATAATATTAGGTAACGCTTCGTTACCTCCCCAAGTAACCCTTTTTTTATTCAAAAATATAGCTGTCTTATACTCATCTTTTTCAATCCAAGTTTCTACATGTAAAAGTCCTAAATTTGTTAGCTTGATATCAGAGATTACTTTAATATTATACGCTTCTTCCGGTGTCATAAACTATTGTATATAAATTGAAAACATATGTAAAATTAATTCTGCATTTCTTCTGTATATAGCACATGCATTTTTCCTTTAGAAATTTTCCAAGCATGTTTTGCTGCTTCATTCATTTCTTTTGATTTTAATGCATATTCTAAATCTTCTTTTGTTTTAAAATATAAAGTCGCAATCAAATAATAATTGCTTTCTTTAGGACTTTGGTCATATACTTTATTTATCTCTAGTTTGAATAAATTTGGGATTCTTTTTGCTAAATTTATATGGTTTTGGAAATACTCCGAATCAAATTCTTCTTTATTTTGAGGAGCAAAATAGATGACAAATATTTTGTACATAATATTTAAAATGAATTTGTCTATAAAACCTTAGTAATTTAATCAATCTTTTATAATAAGTTACTATTTTATCATATTAAAGTAATGTCAATAAATATCTTCTTTAGATCAAGGAATGTAGTACAGAGAAAACCTGATTGGATCAGGTCTAAAATTCCTTCAGGAGAGAATTATTTTTTTATAAAAAACATTTGTGATCGAATGGGTTTACACACTGTTTGTGTGGAAGCTTCATGTCCTAATATAGCTGAATGTTGGGGGTCAGGCACAGCAACTTTTATGCTTCTTGGTAGCATTTGTACTAGAGCTTGCAGATTTTGCAATGTAACTCCAGGAAAACCGAATGGATTTTTAGATTTAGAAGAACCAAAGAAAGTTGCTTTAGCTATATCTAAGATGAATTTGAATTACGTGGTCATAACATCTGTTGATAGAGATGATCTACCAGATGGTGGAGCAAAAATTTTTGAAGAAACAGTAAAAGAGATAAAACATATTAATAAAGACATTATAATCGAGTTGCTCATACCTGATTTTCAAGGAAACTATGAATCATTAAGAACTGTTGCATTGTCTGGTGCAGAAGTAATAGGACATAATATAGAAACTGTTCGTAGGTTGACGCCTTATGTTAGAGATCCAAGAGCTAGCTATGATCAATCCTTAAATGTCTTGGCAACTCTAAAAAAGATCAATCCGAAAATCTACACTAAATCATCAATAATTGTTGGTTTCGGGGAAACAGAAGAAGAAGTTATAGAGACAATGAAGGATCTTCGAAGTGTGGATGTAGATTTCTTAACGATTGGCCAATATTTAAGACCTTCGTTAAGGCATTTACCTGTAGTTGAATATGTTCACCCTGACAAATTTAAAACATATGAAACTAAAGGATTAGAATTAGGTTTTAAATATGTAGCTGCTGGACCTAATGTAAGAAGTTCTTACAGAGCAGGAGAGTATTTCATTCGTTCTTTAATATCTAAAAATAACTAAAATTTTAGTAAAAAGTTTATTTAAGAAGAAGATCATATTTCTTTGAATAATGAGCTATTTGCAGATATTGAATGAAAGAGGAGAAGTTAATGAAGCTTTGTTAAAAGGAATCGACCTTAAAGGAGAAGATTTCTTTAAGATGTATAAATACATGCTTACAACACGATTCCTTGATGGATGGTTGATGAGATTGCAAAGAATGGGAAAAGCTGCAATTCATGCACCTAATGAAGGACAAGAGGCTATTGCAGTTGGAACTTCTTATGCTGCAAAACCAGAAGATTGGTTCTTTCCAGTTTATAGAGAGTTAGGTATTTTGATAACAAAGGGTGTTAAAATAAAGGATATCATCAATAGATGGATTGCTAACAAGGATGATATATTAAAAGGTCATGAGTTTGCATTATATGGATTTAAAGAGTTCCATATTGTTCCAGGAACAACGCCTGTTGCAGCGCACATTCCTGCAGCAGTTGGGTTTGCACATGCTGCAAAAATAAAAAGGATAAGATAGTAGTGCTTGTTTACTTTGGTGATGGAGCTACTTCTAAAGGGGACTTTCATGAAGCAATGAATTGGGCTGGCGTATTCAAATTACCTGTATTTTTTATTTGTCAAAACAATCAATACGCAATATCTTTACCAGCAACAAAGCAGACTGCTTCAGAACATTTGCGATAAAAGGAGTAGCTTATGGAATAAAGAATATGCGGGTAGATGGTAATGATATTCTTGCTGTATATAAATCTGCAAAAGAAGCGATTGAAAGTGCTAGAAATTACGAACCTGTCTTTATTGAATATGTTACATACAGATTAGGGTCTCACACAACAAGCGATGATCCTAAACGATACAGATCTGAAGATGAAGTTAATTTCTGGAGGTCAAAAGATCCTATAATAAGATTTAAATCATTTTTAATATCGCAAGGTATTTTAACTGAGGAAGAAGATAAAACTTTAAGGGATGAAATACAAAAGAATATTGAAGAAGAGGTAAAGAAAGCCATAGAATTACCTCCTCCTCCCATTGAAGCAATTTTTAAAGATGTTTATTCTGATATGCCTTGGCATTTAAAGGAGGAGATGGAAGCTGTTGTGAAAGAATACAAAGAAAATCAGGGTGAATAGATGCCAGTTCTAAGTTTAGCTGAAGCATTAAATAATGCATTAAAAGAACAAATGAGAAAAGATGATAGGATAGTTGTACTAGGTGAAGATGTAGGTAGAAGAGGAGGAGTATTTCTCATAACAGAAGGATTAATAGACGAATTTGGACCTGAAAGAGTTATAGATACGCCACTTTCTGAAGCTGCAATATTTGGTGTTGCTGCAGGCATGGCAATATATGGCTTAAAGCCAATTGCAGAAGTTCAATTCTTTGATTTTGCCTTCGGAGGTTTTGATCAGATTGTATCGCAAATAGCTAAATTAAGATATAGATCAGGAGGACAATTTAAAGTTCCAATGATATTACGTGGTCCAGTAGCAGGTGGTATAAGGGGCGGTATGTATCATTCACAAAGTCCTGAAAGCTATTATATTCATACTGCAGGTCTAAAGGTTATAGTTCCTGCTTTTCCTTATGACGCAAAAGGCTTATTAATATCTTCAATAAAGGCAGACGATCCTATCATTTTTATGGAACCTAAAAGCATTTATAGAACAATCAAACAAGAAGTTCCAGAAGGTGAATACACAATTCCTATAGGTGAAGCTAGAGTTGTAAGAGAAGGTGATGATGTTTTATTCATAAGTTATGGCGCTATGGTGCATAGAGCTTTACAAGCTGCAGATCAATTGAGTAATGAAAATATAAGTGTAGAGGTTATAGATTTAAGAACTTTACTTCCTTTAGATATTCAGACGATTTTGAAATCCGTAAGAAAAATTGGAAGAGTTATTATAATACATGAAGCTCCAAAAACTCTTGGATTTGGAGCCGAAATATCAGCTTTGATAGCTGAGAAGGCAATTGATTTTCTTAAAGGGCCAATTTTAAGAATTACAGGTCAAGATACTCCTTTTCCACTTGCGCATGAACATTATTACTTGCCTACGGTTAAAAGAATAGTTAACGCTGCTAAGTATTTAATCAATTATTAACTATGGTTGAAAAGCAATTAATACTTCCAGATATTGGAGAAGGAATAAGCGAAGGTGAAATAATTAGATGGCTTGTAAAGGAAGGAGATTATGTTAAACAATTTCAACCAATTGTAGAAGTATTAACGGTAAAGGTAAATGTGGAGATTCCATCACCCTATAATGGCAAAATAACGAAAATACTTGCAAAAGAAAAAGAAGTTGTAAGAGTTGGGACACCAATAGCCTTAATAGAGGTTGAAGGAGTCATCGAAGAAAAAGTAAAGGAAAGAAAGGCTGAGGCTTTACCTCAACCTACAGTGCAGTCTCCAGAACAAAAACAAGCTAAACCGACAACTGAAATTTTAGCAACACCGGCAGTAAGAAGGTTAGCTCGTGAACTGGGTGTTGATTTATCATTAGTTAAAGGGACTGGTCCTGGTGGAAGAATAACTGAAGATGATGTGAGAAACTTTGCTAAAGTTCAACAAACAGTTGAAAAAGCTAAAGTTGTTATAAAAGAAAGAGAAGAAAGGATTCCAATATCAGGTATAAGAAGATTAATTGCAGAAAAAATGTCCTTAGCAAATACAAAGGCTGCAATGGTAACTCATATGGACGAAACCGATGTAACAGAGTTAGTTAAAATAAGAGAAATTTTAAAAGATGAAGCTGAAAAATCTGGCATTAAATTAACTTATTTACCTTTTATAATCAAAGCAGTAATTTATGCATTAAAGAAATATCCAAAATTTAACGCTGGCATCGATGATGACAAAAAAGAGCTTGTGATTAAAAAATACTATAACATCGGAATAGCCACTGCAACAGATCAAGGATTGATCGTTCCTGTGATAAAGGACGCGGATACTAAAAACTTATTTGAATTGGCAAAAGAAATAGAAACTTTATCTGAAAAAGCTAGACAAGGAAAATTATCAATTGAAGAAGTAACAGGGAGTAGTTTTTCAATTACAAATGTGGGACCTTTAGGTGGAACATATGCTACACCAATTTTAAATTATCCTGATGTAGCTATTTTAGGTGTTTTAAAAATTAAGAAAAGGCCATGGGTTGTAGGAGATAAGATAGAAATAAGAGATATTATGACATTAGCGCTGACCTTCGATCATAGAGTAATAGACGGCGCTGAAGCTGCTATATTTATGAATGAAATTATTTCAATTTTAGAAAAACCATATAAATTGTTTGCTTTATAGTAAAATATTTTTACAAGAAGGAAAATTGGATAATTATGAACACAAATAAGGTATTATTTTTAATCGGAGAAAATTTTGAAGATTTGGAATTTTTTTATCCATATTATAGATTAAAAGAAGAAGGATTTTCAGCTGTTGTTGCATATAAAGAAAAAAGAAAGGTATCTGGAAAACATGGTTATACTATTGAACCTGATATAACATTCAAAGAAATTAAGCCAGAAGAGTACATAGCATTGGTAATTCCTGGCGGTAAAGGACCTGCTGATATAAGAGAAGATAAAGATGTTATAAGAGTGGTCAAATATTTTATGGATAAAACTAAACCAGTAGCCGCAATATGTCATGGTCCTCAAATATTAGTCTCTGCAGGTGTTGTTAAAAACAGAAGATTAACTTCATGGCAAAGTGTAGCAGTAGAAGTTAAAAATGCAGGAGGTTTATGGGAAGATACTGCTGTTTTAGTAGACGGAAATCTAATAACATCGAGAATGCCTTCAGATCTACCTTATTTCGCTTCAAAATTAATTTCTGCATTAAAAGCTCTCCAATTGCAAGCAGTGTAAAATTCTATATTTCAGCTATAACAGTTACAGGTGAACTATCGATACCTTTAATAAATATAGGTGATACAAATAATCTTTTAATTCTAATATCATTTTTCAAATCTTTTAAATTCATATCTTCTACAATTATGAATTTATCATTTTTAAGCAGAATTCTGTGAGCTTCTCTGCCTTCTTCTCTATGCAAAGGAGATGACAATGAAACTATATCGAACCCTATTCCTCGAAGATTTTTAAATCTGGATAAATATATTGCTGCTTCTTTGCTAAAACCTGGTCCTTCAAATTGATAAATTTTTTTATCCGTTTCTCTGTATTTTTGAAAATCCGTTTTTATTATCAAAAAATCTGCTCTATATAACTTATTTTCATAATGTAGAAAGTCTTTTTCATTGAATAATTCTGCTTTATCCTTAACTATCTTCAAAATTTCAACATTCTCAAATATAAAATCATTGATAGTATATTCAGATAGTTCTTTTCCATCCTGTATGAAATGTTTTTGACAGTCAGCATGTGTCCCTATATGATTAAAAAAAGTTACTTCATAAGAATTGTTTGAATCTCCTTTTACAATTTGATTCACAGGCCTTATTTTTAAATAGGCAGTATTCCGATAGCTTGGAATATTTTCTTCTATTATATGTGATAGAAGTATGTACATTATTTAAGAAATTTAAACAATAGTTAAAAAATTTTCATTTTATTTTGTAAAAAATTAGTTTAGAATTTATATCTTTTATTGTTAATTTAAATTATTATGCCAAAAGAATATAAAATTCACATTGAAGACTTTTCCTTTGGAAACACAATTGCAAGGTATTTCTGTTAAAACGAATCAAGAACACTATAAGCTATATCAAGGATACTTAAATAAATGGAATGAAATAATTGAAAAATTAAAAACGGCTGATAGAAGTAAAGCTGCTGCTACTTATTCTGAATATTCAGAATTGAAGAGACAAGAAACATTCAATGCAACGGTAAGAACCTCCATGAAATGTGGTTCCCAACGATATTCGGAGGCGATGGCGTACCAAAGGGTGAAGTGGTAAAAAAAATTGAGGAAGATTTTGGTTCATTCGATTCATGGAAAGAAGATTTTATCGCTACTGCCATGTCTGCAAGAGGGTGGGCAGTTTTAGCTCTGGATTTAAGCTCTGGTAAGCTTTTTAATTTTTTGGTCGATCTCCAAAATATTGGTCATGTAGCAAATACGATACCGATTTTATGTCTAGATGTTTTTGAACATGCATATTTCATAGATTACGGAACTAATAGAAGGGCCTATATAGACGCATTCTTTAAATTAGTTAATTGGGATTACGTGGAAAAGAGATATCAATTTGCAAAAAAAGTATCTGAGCTATACAAAGAGTACGGTTTAGCTTAATTTAATGCTAAAACTAGGATACTGGTGTGCACAAGAGCAGCATAGTCCAGATAAGATTATAGAATTTTCTTCTATAGCAGAAGTTGTAGGATTTGATATTATTTCTGTAAGCGACCATTTTCATCCATGGAGTGATACAGGAGGTCAGTCTGCGTTTCCATGGTTAATGGTAGGAATAATAGCTGAAAGAACAAAAAAAGTTGCAGTAGGAACTTCAGTTACTACTCCATTGTTCAGGTATCATCCAGCAATTGTTGCACAAGCTTTTGCTACTTTAGGTTATTTGTATCCGGGAAGAATTTTTTTAACGTTAGGAACAGGGCATTCTATGAATGAAACTCCTTTAGGATTTGAATGGCCAACATCTCCAAAGGAAAAATTAAAAGATTAGAAGAGGCTGTAGAAATAATTAATCTTCTTTGGTCTAAAGAATTTGTAACTTATGATGGAAATTACTACAAAATACATAAGGCAAAATTATACACAAAACCAAAGGAAAAGATACCTATTTACATTGCTACTGCAAATAAGGCTGTAGCAAAAATAGCTGGAAAATATGCTGATGGAATAATGGTGAATCCTAGAGGTCTAGAGAATTATGAAGAAATAGTTTCATCTATGGAAAAAGAAGCAAAAAGACGTAATCGAGATCCAAATGAACTAAAAAAATTAATGGAATTTAAAGTATCCTATGATGTTGATTATGATAAGGCTCTTAAATCTACAAGGTTCTGGGCCTCATCCGCAATTCTTAGACATATGAGAGAGAAAGTTTCTGACCCAAGAGAGCTAGAAGATATGGTAAGTGAACAAGAAATAGAGAAAATAAAAAGACATGGCTGATTGCAACAGATTCTGAACAGATTATAAAAAGTTTAGAGAATTTTCTTAAATTAAGAATGGACATAATTTTCATTCATTCTGCAAGTCCAGATGAAAGAAAGTTTCTTAATATATTAGGTAGAGATGTTTTGCCTTGGATGCGTGAGTTTTATGATCTTGTTAGGAGACCAATTAGAGTTGTTCAAGATTAACTAAATAATTGAAATAACTGATTGATACCATCTTAACACGTATTCTGGCATCTTAAATCCTTTTTGTGCAAATCTATCAGCTAGAAATATTGGTAATGGACTAAGTAAAAATGCAGCTTTAAGATAAAATCTATTTGGTTCTCCTTTTTTATATTTCGTATCAATGGTAAATGAAAAATCAGAAATGGAGCTTATTGTTGAATCTTTATTTCCTACAATTGAAATAACTTTACCTCCCATTTTTTTGAAATTTTTACACCATCCTGCAACAACTTCTGTTTCACCGCTGTATGAAATTACGATAAAAACGTCATCTTTTCTAGGTACAGGCAAGTTTGTATCTCTAATCACGTATACATAATCTCCCATTGCCCTTTTTATGTGCCCTAGCCTAACGGCTGTCATTCTAGCTACCTCCAATCCGCTTCCGAGCCCTCCAAAAACGCATACAGATCTTTTCTCTAACTCATCTGTGGTATAATTTAAAAATTCTATTACGCCTTTATCGTTGAACATTGATAGTATTTCATTGAATATTTGATCTAAATTTAGAATTATGCTATCATAAGGGCTATCGTGATTTAGAGCTTCCGCTAATGATTGGAATAAGGCTGCTGTTGCTAGTTCATATATATCACCTAAAATTCCATATTCTCTAAATTCTGTAAGATTTTCCTGTCTTTCATCATTTCGTTTGCCTTTTACAATTAATGTTGTACCAAATTTTGAGCCTAATCTTCCCAATGGAGATTCCGGATCTGATGTAACAACATCGATTTTGAATTCTTTTTTATTTTCGGTTTCTGCTATAAATTGACCCAACTTTTGTGCATCGATTAAAGGTATTAAAGCTTTACCGCTTCCCGAATTGACTAGCAGTGTCATTGGTCCATATTTTTTTCTTATCATTGGTGCAGCTTCATAAAGATCTTTACCTGGAAAGCCAATATCGCTTCTGTCTAAAACTATTTTACCCCTTTCCATTTTAGCAATTTCACTGCAAGCTATGCTAAGGGCACCTTTTGATCTTCCTTCTCCGGTTGGTACGATCACTCTAGAAGTCAAGATATCATAATAGAAAGATTCCAGCTCTTTTGGATTTATGTTCATAGCATTTTCTTTTATTTTTTGTATATACTTTAATTCAGCGATACTTTCTACCATTTTAACTCAATACTTTTTAACATTATAATATATTCTTAAACTTATAACAATGAAAAAATTCGATGTTGCTATTATAGGAGCAGGACCGGGAGGCTATGTTGCAGGAATAAGGGCAGGACAATTGGGTAAAAAAACTGTTGTCATTGAAAAAGATAAGCTGGGAGGCGTTTGTCTTAATTACGGTTGCATTCCAAGCAAGGCTATAATACATTTAGCACATTTGTATAGAAAGATAAAATGGCTTAATGATCTAGGTTTTGAAGTAGATGTTAAGAATATAGATTTTAAAAAGATACAAGAATGGAAAAGAAGCGTTATATCTAGATTGATTAAGGGAATTAATTTTCTATTTCAAAACTACGGCGTAGAATACATTAATGGTGTGGCTAAGTTAAAGGATAAAAATACCATAATCGTTAATTCTTCAAATGGAGAAGAAGAAATATATGCAGATAATTTAATTCTAGCACACGGTTCAAAACCGGCTGAACTTCCTAATTTAAAATTCGATGGTAATATAGTAATTGATTCAACAGCTGCACTTGAGTTAACTGAAATTCCAAAAGATTTACTCGTAGTAGGCGGTGGCGCTATAGGATTAGAATTAGGATGTGCTTTTCAGAACTTTGGAAGCAACTTGTACGTTGTTGAAATAATGGATCAGCTGTTACCAGGTTTTGATAGGGAAATATCTGAAACACTTAGAAAATCAATTGAAAGAAAAGGTGGTAAAATATTTTTAAATTCAACTGTAGAAAAAATTGAGAAAAATTCTTCAAAGGCAAAGGTAATAATTAATAAGAAAGACGCAAAAGAAGAAATTGAAGTTGATAAAATTCTTTTGAGTGTTGGAAGAGTACCAAATGATATTAAAGATGAAGCAAGTAAATTAGGAATTTTGACAGATAAAAAGGGATTTATTCTTATCGATGAATATCAAAGGACAAATATATCAAATATATATGCTATAGGAGATATTACAGGCCCTCCTTATTTAGCTCATCGAGCTTCAAAACAAGGAATTGTAGCTGCCGAAGTAATTGCAGGAATGAAAAGTGCATATGATTATCGAGCAGTACCTTCAGCCTTTTTTACAGATCCTGAAGTTATATCTGTAGGATTAAGTTATGATGAAGCTTCAAAAAATAGGAATGTTATTCTAGGAAAGTTTCCATTTATCGCATTAGGAAGAGCTCTGGCCTATGGTTTTTCTGAAGGCTTTGTTAAAGTCGTTGCTGATCAAGAATCAAAGGTTATTCTGGGAATGCAAATGATCGGTGAAGGCGTATCTGACTTATCAGGCGAAGCTGCATTAGCAATAGAAATGGCAGCAACTCTTGAGGATCTAGGTTTTGTTATGCATCCTCATCCAACTTTGACAGAGGCAGTTATGGAATCAGCAGAAAATGCTCTTAAAAAAGCAATTCATATAATAAATAAATAATCGATATTTATTTTTGTAATATGGATGAATCTTTTATTTTAGATTTTGATATTTTAGATTATAAAGAATCTTTAGATTTACAACACAAACTTATTGAATTGAGAATAAACAATAAAATACCTGATACATTAATTTTATTACAACATCCTCATGTATTTACAATAGGTAGAAGAGGTTCTTTGGATCATATTTTCGATAAATCAATTCCATATTATTTTGTTGAAAGAGGAGGAGATGTAACTTATCATGGACCAGGTCAATTAGTAGGATATTTACTTTTTGATCTAAATAAACTAAAATTGGATGTAAAAGAATTTGTTAAAAAGATTGAAAATTCAATTTGCTATGCTTTAAACAAATTTAATATTTTCTGTGATGTCCATCATGCCTTACCAGGTGTATGGATTGAAAGAAAAAGATAGCATCTATAGGTATAGCTTTAAAGAATTTTGTTACATTTCATGGATTTGCTTTAAACGTTAACACAGATCTTAGTTATTTTTCAAAAATTATGCCATGCGGAATGGATGCAAGTGTAATGACATCGATGGAAAAAATTCTTGGCAAAGCCGTGCCTATGAACGAAATTAAAGTTTTTGTTTTAGAAGGAATATCAAAAGAATTCAATAAAAAATTTAAAAAAGTAAATGTAAACGATATCTTAACAATAGAAAATCAAATTCTTTCAAATAAAGCAGCAATTCCTTGACCTACACCTATACACATTGTAGCTAAAGCATATCTAACATTTCTTCGCTTAAATTCATGGAACAGTGTAGTCGTAATCCTTGCCCCAGAACATCCAAGAGGATGACCTAAAGCTATAGCACCACCATTAGGATTTAGTCTTGAATCATCTGGATTTATTTTAAACTCTCTTAGGCATGCTAAAACTTGTGCAGCAAATGCTTCATTTAGTTCAATTAATTCGATATCGTCTAATTTTATTCCAATTCTTGTGAGTAGTTTTTTGGTACTAGGTACAGGACCAATTCCCATAATATTTGGGTTGACTCCAGCTGTAGCCCAAGAAACGATTCGAAGAAAAGGCTTAAAACCTAATTCTTCTGCTTTCTCTCTACTCATTAAAAGTAAAACAGAAGCTCCATCGTTGATGCCCGAGCTGTTACCTGCTGTTACTGTACCATCTTTTTTAAAAACAGGCTTAAGCTTACTTAATTTTTCTAGAGAAGTATCTTCTCTAGGCCCTTCATCTTTATCACAAACCTTTATTTCTCCGTTGGGCATTGTAACTTCTACTGGTACGATTTCATCTTTAAATTTACCTTCTTTCTGGGCTCTAACAGCCTTCATATGGCTATTTAGTGCAAATTCATCCTGTTCTATTCTTGATATGCCATATATTTCAGCTAAATTTTCAGCTGTTTCTCCCATTGAATAAGGAGGATATTGTTTTGGCCAATTTGGATTTATAAATCTCCAGCCTATTGTAGTATCAAAAATTTTTATATCTCTTTGAAAAGCTTGAGTACTCTTAGGAATTACAAACGGCGCTCTACTCATACTTTCTACACCTCCAGCAATGTATACATCTCCTATACCACTTTTAATCATAGAAGCGGCTATGTTTATAGCTTCAAGACCGGATCCACATAGTCTGTTCACAGTTGTTCCAGGAACTGTTTCAGGGAATCCTGCTAAGATTACAGACATTCTAGCTATGTTTCTATTGTCTTCACCTGCTTGATTTGTGCATCCTATGTAAACATCATCGATTAATCCTGCATTCAAATTATTTCTTTCAACTATTTTCTTAAGCAATAATGCTAAGAGGTCATCAGGCCTTATCTGACTTCTCCCCGCCCTAAAGGGCGAGGGTTCCCCTCAATTGATTCGGAGCTACATATCGCATATGAGGGGCAGTCGAGAGGCTCAGAGAACCCCTCCCATTTAAATTAATTATAGCAATTACATCTCTATCATTTTCATAACCGCAAGAACATTTAAACAATCTATATGAAATTTCTTTCATTTTGTTAGTACACTTAGGACATTTTACTGAAGAATAAGCAGCATAAACATATTTTACTAACAAACCATGCTTTTTTGATTGCCAATCAATCCAATATTGAACCTTTCTATATTGCATTAAATAAAGCTTATTCCTATACTTTTTATGGAGTTTTTTAACTTTTTTAATCATATACTTTAAATTCTCCAATTTAATAACATTGGAATTCATTCTTATAGCTTCATCAATAATTCTTTTACTAACTTTTCTTTCAAAATCTTCTGCAATCCTTTTAGCTTTTGAATGAAAAGACAAAATTCTTCTTTTAATGTTTCTATTTCTTTCCATCTTTTTGGATATTTTATTTGCAATCTTTCAGCTAATGATTTGTATCTATGAATTTCATTAATTCTAGTATTAATT
>Ga0074075_13702_pt1 | contig 15702 bp, 17 predicted proteins | sample YNPg_E_FD_63712 | JGI IMG/M metagenome (GOLD analysis project Ga0074075, IMG submission 63712) | Hot spring microbial communities from Beowulf Spring, Yellowstone National Park, Wyoming, USA - YNP_Beowulf Spring_E v2 (version 2) | ecosystem: Environmental > Aquatic > Thermal springs > Hot (42-90C)... | reverse complement strand
GCTCGTTCTCGTAAGGTTTCCACCCAGGTATCTTGTCTATCTTGTTTGCTGCCACTATGAACGGAACCTTCTTTTCTTTCAATATCTGTATTGACTCTATAGTTTGTTTCTGTATACCCTCAGTAATGTCCACTACGAGTATGGCGATATCCGCAACACTTCCCCCCCTCTTTCTGAGGTTAGAAAAGAGTTCGTGACCAGGGGTATCTATGAACAACAGACCAGGTATCTCTAATTTGACTGGAATGACGTTTTTAAGCGGTTCAGCTAACTTCTCTATAACAGAACTTGGAACGAAACTCGCACCTACCTCTTGAGTCATTTCTCCTGGCTCCTTCTTCACAATAGCAGTTCCTCGAATTTTGTCCAATAAAGTAGTCTTTCCGTGATCTACGTGACCCAAGACTACCACTATTGGTTGCCTCAGTTTCAATGTGGATTGAACCAAGCCAGAACACCCAGAATTATTGACCGATTGTTTATTTCATTGAAGTTAATCCTTTATATTTTATAAGCTAAGTTGGATTCCCTAGAGTGGGAAGGAAGTTGGAAGACTTCGGTAAACTGGCTCTAGAGATATCTGCCAAGTATAAGGGAAAGATTCAGATAACACCAAAGGCTCCAGTGAGGTCTCTGGATGACTTCTCGGTTCTTTACACGCCTGGAGTGGCCGCGGTTTCCCAAGAGATAACGAAGGACAAAGATCTCTCCTTTCGTTACACATACAGGTGGAACGCTGTAGCCATAGTTACAGATGGTTCCAGGGTTTTAGGGCTGGGCAACATAGGTCCAGAGGCAGCGATGCCAGTGATGGAAGGGAAGGCCTTGATATTCAAATTCCTAGGGGGCGTGGATGCTGTACCCCTTCCCTTAGGTACATCTGATGGAGACAAGCTAGTAGAAACAGTCAAGATTCTAGAACCTGCATTTGGAGGGATAAATCTCGAGGATATAGAGTCCCCGAAGTGCTTCTATGTCCTAGAAAAATTAAGGTCTCTCCTCAACATACCAGTGTGGCACGACGACCAGCAAGGGACTGCAGGAGCAACGTTGGCGGGGCTAATAATAGCCCTTGAGCTTAGTGGAAAGAAGTCCTCTGAGGTCAAGATAGTACTTTATGGGACTGGAGCAGCTAACATAGCTACCGCACATCTCCTAAATAAATATGGTGTACCGTACAAAAACATGTACCTTATAGATTCCGCGGGAGTCCTTTACAAGGGCAGGAAAGACGAGGATAAGTTAAAGACCGAAAATCCGTGGAAATATGAGTTACTCAAGGAGACTAACGGCGAGGGAGTGACTACAGTGGAGGAAGCGTTTAGGGGAGCGGATGTCGTAATAGCGGCGTCGAGACAAGGTCCCAATGTGATAAAGAAAGAGTGGATAAGATCAATGGCGGATGATCCCATAGTGTTCGCATTGGCTAATCCAGTCCCAGAGATATGGCCTTCAGAGGCAAAGGAGGCGGGGGCTAAAATAGTCGCTACAGGAAGGGGAGACTTCCCTAATCAGGTCAACAATTCTCTGATATTTCCAGGAGTGTTCCGAGGAGCTCTAGATGTGAGGGCAAGAACCATCACCGACGAGATGGTCATTGAGGCATCTAGGGAATTGGCCAGCCACGTTAGGGAGAGAGGACCTTCACTCGATTACATAATACCCAAGATGACTGAGTGGGAAATATATCCCAGAGTAGCTGCTGCTGTGGCAATGAAAGCATTAAAACAGGGAGTAGCTAGGCGTTCCTTGAGTTATGATGAGCTTTATGAGAACGCGAGGAAAATAATCGAGAATGCGCGTAATCATATGTCCAGCATAGCTTAAATTTTTATAAGCACAGACAGAATGAACTTTCGCTCAGTACACTGAAGGTGTAAGTTATGCGTTCAACTTCTAAAAAGGTGGATCCTAGAGATCATGTTCTCGTCCCCAAACATGAGGTGTTACCTGTTGAGGAGGCCTATAAGATTCTCAAGGAGTTAGGTGTAGGTCCAGAACAGTTACCTTGGCTTAAAGCGTCCGATCCTGTAGCGAAGGTAATAGGGGCAAAACCTGGAGATATAGTTAAGATAACCAGACATAGCCCCGTTGTAGGGGAGTTAGTGGTATACAGGTACGTGGTGAGTGGATAAGATATGCTCTCCATAGACGATAGATGGATAATTGTAGAGGCCTACTTCAAGTCAAGGGGGCTGGTGAGACAGCACCTGGACTCCTTCAATGATTTCGTAAGGAATAAGCTCCAAGAGATAATTGATGAACAAGGAGAGATAACAACGGAAATACCAGGACTGAAGATCAAATTGGGCAAAATAAGGGTGGGAAAGCCTAGGGTGAGGGAGGCAGACAAGGGAGATAGGGAGATAACTCCAATGGAAGCTAGGCTGAGGAACCTAACCTACTCTGCCCCAATCTACCTTACCATGATTCCCATCGAGAACAACATAGAGGGAGAGCCGATAGAAGTTCACATAGGTGACATCCCGATCATGTTAAAATCCTCTGCTGATCCCACCTCAGAGCTCAGCCCTGAAAAATTAGTAGAAATAGGAGAGGACCCAAAGGACCCAGGCGGTTATTTCATCATTAATGGCAGTGAACGCGTCATAGTCACCCAGGAGGACTTAGCCACAAATAGGGTCCTGGTGGACGTTGGGAAATCCGGCTCCAACATAACTCATACTGCAAAGATAATTTCGAGCACGGCAGGCTATAGGGTGCCCATAACTATAGAGAGACTTAAAGACTCCACAATTCACGTTTCTTTTCCCGCAATGCCTGGTAGAATACCTTTTGTAATTCTAATGAGGGCCTTGGGGATATCAACAGATAGAGACGTCACTTATGCCGTCTCTTTGGATCCAGAAATCCAAAACGAGTTACTTCCCTCCATTGAACAGGCAAGCTCGATAGCAACTAAAGAGGACGCGCTGGACTTCATAGGAAATAGGGTAGCTATAGGCCAGAAGAGAGAGATGAGAATACAAAAGGCAGAACAGATCCTAGATAAGTACTTCCTCCCCCACTTAGGTACGTCTCCATCAGACAGAATGGCTAAGGCGTACTATCTGGCTTTTGCCGTATCTAAACTGATAGAGCTTTATCTAGGTAGAAGGGAGCCCGACGATAAGGATCACTATGCCAACAAGAGGCTCAAACTGGCGGGAGACCTCTTCGCCAGTCTCTTCAGGGTCGCGTTCAAGGCATTTGTGAAGGATCTAGTGTATCAGCTCGAAAAGTCTAAGGTGAGAGGTAGAAGGTTAGCCCTGAACGCTCTAGTGAGGCCCGATATCATCTCAGAGAGGATAAGGCATGCTTTAGCTACTGGGAATTGGGTTGGCGGTAGAACAGGAGTAAGTCAGCTCTTAGACAGGACTAACTGGCTATCCATGCTCAGCCACCTAAGGAGGGTCGTATCGTCCTTGGCCAGGGGCCAACCAAACTTCGAAGCGAGGGATTTGCACGGTACGCAATGGGGTAGGATGTGTCCCTTTGAAACTCCAGAGGGTCCCAACAGTGGACTGGTCAAAAACATAGCCCTACTAGCTCAGATTTCAGTGGGTATAAACGAGAGGAACGTTGAGAAGACCTTATACAATCTAGGCGTAACCCCAGTGGACGAGATCATAAGGAAGGTGGAGGCTGGGGAGGACGTTTCGGAATATCAGGGTTGGAGTAGGGTAATATTAAACGGTAAGTTAGTGGGCTATTATCCTGATGGAGAGGAGCTAGCTCAAAAGATCAGGGATAGGAGAAGAGAAGGAGAGTTGAGCGATGAAGTCAATGTAAGTCACATGGTCACGGAGAGCTTCGATGAGGTATACATAAATTGTGATGGCGGGAGGGTCAGAAGGCCACTCGTAGTGGTCAGGAATGGCAAGCCTTTGGTCGCGAAGGAAGACATCGAGAATCTGAAGAAGGGCAAGATCACTTTCGACACCTTGGTGAGGGAAGGCAAGATCGAATTCCTAGATGCCGAAGAGGAGGAGAACGCTTTAATTGCCATGGAGCCTAAGGACGTAACAAAGGATCATACGCACTTGGAGATATGGGCCCCTGCCGTTCTAGGCATAACTGCCTCAATAATTCCTTATCCAGAACACAACCAATCACCTAGGAATACATACCAGTCAGCTATGGCCAAACAGGCTTTGGGACTATATGCTGCCAACTATCAAATACGTACTGATACGAGAGCTCACCTTCTTCATTATCCTCAGAAACCCATAGTCCAAACTAGGGCATTAGAAGCGATAGGTTACACAGAGAGGCCTGCAGGGAATAACGCAATCTTCGCGTTGATGTCCTATACAGGGTATAACATGGAGGATGCGGTGATCATGAACAAGTCCTCCGTGGACAGGGGGATGTTCAGGTCAACGTTCTTCAGACTTTACTCTGCTGAAGAGATAAAATATCCCGGAGGTCAAGAAGATCAGATACTCCTTCCAGAGGCTGGAGTTAGAGGATATAAGGGAAAAGAGTATTATAGACTCTTGGAGTCAAACGGTATCGTTTCGCCTGAGGTAGAGGTCAAGGGTGGAGACGTGTTAATAGGGAAGGTAAGCCCTCCTAGATTCCTCCAAGAGTTTAAGGAATTATCACCAGATCAATCCAAGAGAGATACATCAATCATAACCAGGCACGGTGAGAGAGGTACGGTAGACCTAGTATTGGTCACAGAGACATCTGATGGTAATAAATTGGTTAAAGTGAGGGTGAGGGACTTGAGGATACCGGAGATCGGTGACAAGTTTGCCACTAGACACGGTCAAAAGGGAGTGATAGGAATGCTAATACCTCAAGTAGATATGCCCTATACGGTAAGGGGTCTCGTGCCTGACATTATCCTCAATCCCCACGCTCTTCCCTCTAGGATGACGGTAGGACAGATCATGGAGGCCATAGCGGGCAAATATGTCGCTGCTTCTGGTCATCCTATAGATGCCACGCCGTTCTACAATTTACCCATCGAAGAAATCCAGAAGAAGCTTTCGGAGCTAGGATATCTTAGCGACGGAACAGAAGTGGTGTATGACGGAAGAACAGGTGAGAAAATAAAATCGAGAATATTGTTTGGCATAGTGTATTATCAGAAGTTGCATCATATGGTGGCAGACAAGATGCATGGTAGGGGAAGGGGTCCAGTCCAGATATTGACCAGGCAGCCCACAGAGGGTAGGGCTAGGGAAGGTGGACTTAGGTTTGGAGAGATGGAGAGGGACTGTCTGATAGGATATGGAGCGGCAATGTTGATTAAAGATAGACTTCTGGATAACTCAGACAGGGCGGTAGTGTACGTATGTGATCAGTGCGGCTACGTTGGATGGTACGATAGGGCCAAGAACAAATATGTTTGCCCTATACATGGAGATAAGACCACGTTATCTCCAGTAACAATTTCCTACGCATTTAAGCTATTGTTGCAGGAGCTTATGAGTATGGTAATTGCACCCAGGTTAGTTCTTGGCGATAAAGTATCAATAGGAGGTGGAAATTCCAATGAGTGAGAGGATACAGCTTAACGAAAAGATAGTGAAGGGTATAAGGTTTGGGATTCTTTCACCAGATGAGATAAGGAAGATGTCCGTCACTGCCATAATCACTGCTGAGGTTTATGATGAAGACGGTACCCCGATAGAAGGGAGCGTGATGGATCCTAGACTGGGAGTCATAGAGCCAGGTCAAAAGTGCCCAGTATGCGGTAACGTGATAGGTAACTGCCCTGGACACTTTGGGCATATCGAGCTGATAAGGCCCGTAATTCACGTTGGCTTTGTCAAGCACGTCTATGATCTCCTGAGATCTACTTGCAGACGTTGCGGTCGAGTTAAGTTACATGAAGACGAAATCCAGAAGTACAAGAAGATCCACGAGGCTATAAAGAGGAGGTGGCCCTCTGCTGCTAAGAGACTAATAGATTACGTGAAGAAGAGTTCGATGAAAGCCCCCACATGTCCTCACTGTGGGGAGAAACAGCTCAAAATTAAGCTAGAGAAACCATATAATTTCTATGAAGAGAGAAAGGAAGGTATGGTAAGGCTAACCCCATTAGACATTAGGGAGAGGCTAGAGAAGATTCCAGACTCTGACGTGGAATTGCTAGGTTACGATCCCAAGAGTAGCAGACCAGAATGGATTATACTTACGGTATTGCCAGTACCTCCAATAACTATCAGACCTTCCATAATGATAGAGAGCGGAATTAGAGCGGAAGATGACCTAACCCATAAGCTCGTGGATATAGTCAGGATAAACGAAAGGCTAAAGGAGAGCATAGATGCTGGAGCCCCTCAACTTATAGTGGAGGACCTTTGGGATCTCCTCCAATACCACGTGGCGACCTATTTCGATAACGAAATTCCAGGGCTACCTACCTCAAAGCATAGGTCAGGGAGACCCTTACGCACTTTAGCCCAGAGACTGAAGGGAAAGGAAGGTAGATTTAGAGGCAATCTTTCCGGTAAGAGGGTGGACTTCTCAGCTAGAACAGTGATATCTCCAGATCCCAACATAAGCATAGATGAGGTGGGAGTACCTTACGATATCGCACAGATACTCACAGTACCTGAAAAGGTCACCAAATGGAATCTTGACAGACTGAGGGAATACGTGATCAATGGTCCTGAAAAGTGGCCAGGTGCCAATTATGTAGTGAGGCCCGATGGTAGGAGAATAGACCTAAGATACGTTAAGGATAGGAAGGAACTCGCATCTACGTTAGCTCCCAACTTTGTGGTAGAAAGGCATTTAATAAATGGGGATGTAGTGATATTCAATAGACAACCATCTCTTCACAGGATATCCATGATGGGCCACAGAGTCAGAGTTCTTCCTGGCCGCACGTTTAGACTAAACCTATTGGTCTGTCCTCCATATAATGCTGATTTTGACGGAGATGAGATGAACCTCCACGTACCCCAGTCAGAAGAGGCCATAGCAGAGACGAGGGAGTTAATGACGGTTCACAGGAATATCTTAACCCCTAGGTACGGGGGCCCCATCATAGGTTCCGCCCAGGATTACATTAGCGGAGCATATCTACTTACAGTTAAGACTACTCTCTTGACCGAATCCGAGGTTCAGACTATACTTGGAGTTGCCGATATCTCCAAGGCATTAGGAGAACCTGCGATCCTTGCTCCTAAGAGACTCTACACAGGGAAACAGATCCTCAGCTATTTCCTACCTGAAGACTTTAACTTCCACGGTCCAGCCAACATATCTAGCGGGGTTAGATCATGTAAAGACGAGGATTGTGCCCACGACTCCTTCTTGGTAATAAAACAAGGTAAGTTACTTATGGGTGTACTAGATAAGAAGGCACTAGGAAATCAGCAACCTGAGAGTGTCTTACATTGGTTAGTACGAGAGTATAGCGAGGATTATGTCCTTTGGCTCATGGATAACCTGTTCAAGGTTTTCCTAAGGTTCGTTGAGCTTCACGGTCTCACAATGACTTTGAGTGACGTTACAATACCCCCTGAGGCATCTGAAAAGATAGCCGAGAGAGCTAAGGATGCCAGGAAGAAGGTATTAGAGCTGATCGAACTGTACAAGCAAGGGAAGCTGGAACCCATCCCTGGAAGAACTATGGAAGAGACTCTGGAGAGTTACATCCTTGATACCCTAGACAAGCTTAGAAATGAGGCAGGAGAGATCGCCACTGCCTATTTGGATCCCTTCAACAACGCCTATATAATGGCCAGGACAGGAGCTAGGGGAAGCGTGCTTAACATAACTCAGATGGCCGCAATGCTGGGACAACAGTCGGTGAGGGGAGAGAGGATAAAGAGGGGCTACAGTGATAGGACGCTCCCCCACTTTAGAAGGGGGGACATCTCGCCAGAAGCTAGAGGCTTCATCTATTCTTCGTTCAGGAGCGGTCTTAATCCGGTAGAGATGTTCTTCCACGCAGCAGGCGGAAGGGAAGGTCTAGTGGACACGGCAGTCAGAACATCTCAAAGCGGATACATGCAGAGAAGGCTAATTAATGCTCTTTCTGACTTAAGGATGGAATATGATGGAACGGTTAGAACGTTATACGGAGAGGTTATCCAAACCATATATGGTGGAGACGGCGTTCATCCCATGAGAAGTGCGCATGGTAAAACAGTGGATGTTGATAGAATAATAGAGAGAGTAGTTGGATGGAGGAGGTGAAAGAGTTGATATCGGAGTCGGACATGAAATTCCTGGAAGAAGAGCTTCAGCTGATCAGTAACACTTTACCTAAAAATGTGGTAGCGAAATTAAGGGAGGCAATACTCAACAGCCAAATACCCATAGAAAGGGACGAAATAAAAAAGATAATCGATGAGGCAGTTAAGGATTATCTGGGCTCTCTAGTACACCCTGGTGAGGCAATAGGCGTAGTTGCTGCACAATCGATAGGAGAACCGGGTACGCAGATGACTTTGAGGACATTTCACTTTGCAGGAGTAAGGGAACTCAACGTAACTTTAGGCCTGCCTAGACTGATCGAGATAGTGGACGCTCGAAAGGTTCCCTCAACTCCCATGATGACTATCTACCTGGAAAAGGAGTATGCTAACGATAGGGAAAAGGCCCTTGAGGTAGCGAGAAAAATAGAATATACGAGGATAGAAAACGTGGTTGAGACAGTGAGCCTTGATGTGGCCTCTATGTCAATATCTCTACATCTCGATCCCACGTTACTGGAAGACAAGGGTCTTACAGTAGAGGATGTAGAGAAAGCCATAAAGAAACTGAAGCTAGGTAAGTATGAGATCGAGAGGCCTGATGAGCGTACCATACAGATATCATTCGAGTCCATGGACAGTATAACGGCACTGTTTAAAGTAAGGGAAAAGATTCTCTCAACTAAGATCAAAGGAGTTAAGGGGATAAAGAGGGCCATAGTGCAGAAGAGAGGGGAGGAGTACGTCATAATCACAGATGGTTCAAACCTGGAGGGAGTTCTCGGAGTTAAAGGTATTGATATAAGGAGAATAGAAACCAACAACCTACACGAAGTGGAGAACGTGTTAGGGATAGAGGCTGTAAGGGAGTTGATAATGAAGGAGATAAAGAGGGTTCTGGACGAACAAGGCCTGGATGTGGATATAAGGCATATAGAGTTGGTATCCGATATAATGACGAGGACAGGTGAAGTGAGACAAATAGGACGTCACGGAGTGACAGGTGAGAAGACCAGTGTCCTGGCGAGAGCAGCATTCGAAGTTACGGTGAAACATCTCCTCGACGCCGCGGCCAGAGGAGACATGGAAGAATTTAAGGGCGTAGTAGAAAACATTATAATCGGCCAACCAATAAAATTGGGTACAGGAATGGTAGAGCTTTTAATGAGGCTTGGCGGTTAGGTGAAAAGTTATGTCTCAGTCTATAACTTTCGAGTCAGAGATAAAGGTCCTCTTGAAGACCGGAAGGGTGATCCTCGGTAGCAAGAGATCTGTCAAGGCCTTGAAGGCTGGTAAGCTGAGAGGAATAATCTTAGCTTCCACAGTAAGGAGTGACATAAGAGAGGATGTGAAGAGGTATGCGGCTTTAGCTGGAATTCCAGTGGTGGAGTATAGGGGAAGTGGATGGGAGTTAGGTACGTTAGCCGGTAGGCCTTTCCTTATATCAACTATAGGTGTAGAGGATCCTGGGGAGTCAAAGATCCTAGAACTATCGCAGACAAGGTGATACGGGATTGCCTGATATCAAGTTAACTCCAGAAGAAATGCGTTACATGTCACTTTTTCAGGACGTTACAAGGGTTACAGTTAGGGACTGCGTAATTGACGAGGAGGGGAACAGGATAATATTTTTGGTAGACCCAGAGAACATGGGTATGGCCATAGGGAAGGGAGGTTCAAACATCAGGAAGCTCAAAAAAATTATAGGAAAAGACATAGAAGTTGTTGCCTACAGTGAAAACTTGGAAGATATAATAAGGAATCTTATGTCTCCTGCTAGAGTCAGAAACGTTAAGTTGATCGATAGCAACTCCAAGAAAACCGTCCATGTGACCGTGGATCCCCAGGATAAAGCCATAGCCATAGGGAAGGGAGGGAAAAATGTAATGAGGGCCAAAATAATTTTAAAAAGATATATGGACATAGACTCCGTGATAATAAACTAGAGGTGTCCTTTTGGTAGGAAAATCTCCTAAGGGTATATTCGCGGCAAGGAAACTGAGGCTCAAGAGATTGAAGTTTAGATGGAGTCAGAGGAAGTTCAAGACTAGAGTCCTTCAATTGAAGAAGAGATTTGATCCACTTCAAGGAGCTCCGATGGCTAGGGGTATAGTTCTTGAGAAAGTGGGTATAGAGTCTAGGCAGCCAAATTCTGCTGTACGCAAATGCGTTAGGGTTCAGCTGGTCAAGAACGGTAGAGTAGTCACTGCGTTCGTCCCAGGTGACGGAGGAGTTAACTTCATTGATGAACACGACGAGGTCATAATAGCTGGTATCGGAGGTACTTTGGGGAGATCTATGGGAGACCTGCCGGGAGTAAGATATAAGGTGATAATGGTCAACGGTGTCTCTCTGGACTCGTTATATAAGGGTAAAAAGCAGAAGCCGGTCAGGTAAATCTCTATTTCCTAAAACCCCTCTCCTGGGATCTGTCGACCAATTCCTTTTTGACCAATATGGGCTTACCAGTTAAGAGAGCTAGATATATGGCGTGGCTCGGTATCATTCTCTTCTGAATAACCAGTCCCCCGAAATTGAGCTCCAAGGTAGCCAGGTATATATCATCCAGGATTCCATCTATGGCTATATACGTTACCCTCTTGCTTAACTGCTCCGTTATCTCCGGGATGAATGAAATTATATCATACACAGTCTCACGCTTAGCAAGTTCTGATGTGTAGGTAGTCTCTACCTGGTCTGGTCTTAGGAGCTTATTTATAGCCTGAACTATATCTGCGGGTACGTAGAACAGATTAAACTCCCTTCCGTCCTCCAAATAGCACACTATTACTGGTACCCCATTCATTGGCGATATGAACGCATCTACCTTACTGACCTTGATGTACTCCTGTTCCTGTGCAACCATTAATTCTAATGTTACCCAAGAAGGCTATTAAACCCTTTATGAATAGTTATTTTAACTTGTCGGACGTCACTAAGAGGGAAGAAAATGGATAGTTACCAACTCTCTGAGCTGGACATAAGGGTTTTTGGGAAGTGGGACACCAAAGTTGAGATAAGGGATCCCAGTCTAAAGAAGTATATTTCGTTAATGCCAGTCTACCTTCCCCATTCAGGAGGCAGGCATGAGCATAGAAGGTTTGGAAAAGCTAAGGTTTCAATCACTGAAAGATTGATAAATGAATTAATGAGACCTGGTAAGAACAAAGGAAAGAAAGTCTTAGCGTACAACATCGTGAAGGCGACTTTCGAGTTGATAGGTACTAGGACAGGACAAAATCCGATACAAATTCTAGTGAGAGCCATAGAGAACTCTGCTCCGAGGGAGGAAGTTACAAGGATAATGTATGGTGGAATAGTTTATTATGTAGCAGTAGACGTTGCCCCTCAACGTAGGGTTGACATAGCGTTAAGGCACCTTGTGGAGGGAGCTAGAGAAGTGTCGTTCAACAATCCCAAACCCATCGAGGAGGCCTTAGCGGACGAAATAATTTCGGCTGCTACGGGAGACCCAAAGAGTTATGCAATAAGGAAGAAGGAAGAGATGGAAAGAATAGCCCTAAGCTCCAGATAAATAGCTAAACTTTTATTAACTGGATGGAAGATTGCGGTAGGGAGTTGAAGCTACATGTCTCAAAAACCGCACTTGAATCTGATAGTAATAGGCCACGTGGATCACGGTAAGAGTACTTTAGTAGGAAGGCTTTTGATGGAAAGGGGTTTCTTGGACGAAAAGACGATTAAGGAGGCAGAAGAGGCAGCCAAGAAGCTAGGCAAGGAGTCGGAGAAGTATGCGTTCCTCTTGGATAGGCTGAAAGAGGAGAGAGAAAGAGGCGTAACCATTAACTTAACCTTCATGAAGTTCGAGACTAAGAAGTACTTCTTCACAATTATCGATGCACCTGGTCACAGAGACTTCGTCAAGAACATGATTACAGGGGCCAGTCAGGCTGACGCAGCAATATTGGCAGTCTCAGCCAGGAAGGGGGAGTTTGAATCAGGAATGAGTGTTGAGGGCCAGACCAGGGAACACATAATTCTCGCGAAGACTATGGGTCTAAACCAAGTGATCGTGGCTGTTACTAAGATGGATGCCACCGAACCTCCCTATGATCAGAAGAGGTTTAACGAAATAAAAGACACCGTGGAGAAGTTCATGAAGTCCTTCGGATTCGACATGAGCAAGGTTAAATTCATTCCGGTAGTGGCAATAACTGGGGAGAACGTCACTAAGAGATCAGAGAATATGAAATGGTATAACGGACCAACTCTAGAGGAGGCCTTGGACGTACTTGAGATACCTCCTAAACCAGTGGATAAGCCACTCAGGTTACCCATTCAGGAGGTCTATTCAATCTCCGGTGTCGGTACGGTACCAGTGGGCAGGGTTGAGAGCGGAGTTTTGAAGGTCGGAGACAAAGTCGTGTTCATGCCAGCAGGCAAGTCCGCTGAGGTAAGATCTATCGAGACCCATCACACCAAGTTGGAGAAGGCGGAGCCTGGTGATAATATAGGATTCAACGTCAGGGGTATCGACAAGAAGGATATAAAGAGAGGCGACGTAGTGGGTCATACAACTAATCCGCCAACAGTCGCTGAGGAATTCACTGCGAGGGTAATAGTGGTCTGGCATCCTACAGCTTTAGCAGTGGGATACACTCCAGTAGTCCACGTTCACACCGCAAGCATAGCATGCAGGGTTTCTGAGATAGTGTCCAGGTTGGATCCAAAGACAGGCAAGGAGGCAGAGAAGAACCCACAGTTCATTAAGCAAGGGGAGTCTGCTATAGTGAAGTTCAAACCTATCAAGCCCCTGTGTGTAGAGAAGTTCAGTGAGTTTCCAGCCTTGGGCAGGTTCGCAATGAGGGATATGGGAAAAACGGTGGGCGTCGGAGTAATAAACGACGTCAAGCCCAGTAAGATAGAGATAAAGTGATTTTTCCCTTAATACGGTGTTGGTTTTATGCCCAATAAGGCCAGAATCAGACTTTGGAGCACCAATGTTAATGATCTCAATTACGTTGTTAACCAGATAAGGGCGATAGTAGAGAAGACCGGTGTAAACATGAAGGGACCCATCCCATTACCTACCAGGAGAATGGAGGTTCCAGTGCTCAAACTCCCCCACGGAGAAGGCAGGAAGAAGTGGGAGAAGTGGGAAATGTCTCTACACAAGAGGGTCATTGATATAGCTGCTGACGAGAGAGTTATGAGGCAACTGATGAGGGTAAAGGTCCCAGAGGACGTATACATAGAGATTCAGCTTATATAGTCCATGTAGGTAATGGTTTTTTGTGTGACATAGTGCCGGGGTGCCCGAGCGGACCAAGGGGCTGGCCTGGAGTTATGCACGGACAGCCAGTGGGGGCCAACCCTGCGCGGGTTCAAATCCCGCCCCCGGCGCCATAGTCAACAGTTTCCGATAAGCCGTGAAGTTTATGTACTTTGTGTGTGAGTTTAATTATAATGCTGAAACCTAAGGAAGTGTGCCAAAAACTGGGAATATCCTACCGCACGTTGCAGAGCTACGTTAAGAAAGGGTACATAAAACCAATAGTACTACAGAGCGGGAAGTGGAGGTTCAGGGAAGAGGATGTCGAAAGATTGATGGGAATTATTAGAAAGAGAAAAGTGATACTTTACGCTAGGGTATCATCAAATACACAAAAAGATGATTTAGTAAACCAAGTTAAATACCTAGAAGAGAACGTTAAGGAATACGACCAGGTGATAACAGACGTGGGATCTTCATTAAACATGAAGAGGAGAGGATTCGTCAAGTTGTTAAGTATGATACTGAATAACGAAGTATCAAAAGTAATCATAGCCTACCCAGACAGACTTGTTAGGTTCGGCTTCGAGATACTTGAGGAAGTGTGCAAAGCGCACAACTGCGAGCTCGTGGTGTTGAACAGGGAGGACAAAACACCAGAGCAGGAACTGGTCGAAGACTTAATCTCTATACTAGTCTCCTTTAGCGGAAAGTTGTATGGTATGGGGAGTCACAAGTATGAGAAGGTGAAGAAGTGCGTCGAGGAAATTAAGGCTTAAATCGTTTCAGCCAGAGGAGGATACGTCTACCTAACTTACTCCCTGAAGAACGACAAGGGGGAGAGAGCAGGGTACTGCTGGAGAACTACAAAAAACCTACTGCAGAGGGCTTTAGACTGGTTGTGGGAGAGGATCAAGGTTGAGAGGAGAGAGATCAGGAGGGGTAAGAAAGTCCTCACGAAGGTCAAGATAACCTCCCCGAGAAGAAGGGAGTGTACAAGACGTTGAGGGATGAACTGGAGGAGGTCAACGTCCTAGCCTCACACTACGTGGATAAGGCAATAAGCGACGCTTACTCCGTGTTGAGGGGTTGGAGGAGGAGGGCTGAGAAGGGGCGAGCTTCACTGAGGAAACCTTAAACTGAAGAGAGTTTACGTAAGGGTTAAGTCTACTCTGAGGAAGGTTGAGGGTGAGAGTGTGAGGATTACTGTAAGACCGTATGAGTACATTACAGCAGTTATGGGATTTTCCCTTGAGTACCGCCCTGCAATCTAGGCGAATTCCAATAACTGCTGTACATTACCTTCTCATGATCCCACTCCTGGTTTTCACGGAGGGTCAAAGGGTTAGAACTGGGTGAACCCGTGATAAAGGAGGACAAGGTTCACCTACCATTCCGTTACAGATTACCTTGGTTTACTCCCCTGGACTATCTAGCAATCGACAGTAACCTCTACACGCTGGACGCTTACGACGGCGAGAAGTTCGTCACTTTCTCCTTGAGGGAGTTGTACAGCCTCAAGTTTGGGATGGAGTTGAAGAGGGGTAGAATCAAGTCCTTCGCTTCCAAGCACGGTAGGAAAGGGGAAAGTGTTGTCGAGGAAGTACTCACACCGTGAAAGGGACAGCGTCCTAGATTACGTTCACAAGTTCGTGAACAAACTGTTGGAAATGTATCCTATTACGATGTTTGTTGTTGAGAAACTGAACAAACAGTCGATGTTCCAAGACGCTAACGACAAGTTGTCTAAGAAGATTTCAAGGACTGTATGGAGGTCGATCCACCGTGTGTTGAAGTACAAGGCCCCACTTTACACGGTTCCCTAGTTAAGGAGGTGAACCCCCCTTACCACACATCTAAGTCCTGCCCCAGATGTGGACGGGTTTCCCGAAAGGTCGGCAGGACTTTCAGGTGTGAGCGGTGTGGTTTCACCTTGGACAGGCAACTGAACGCATCCCTCAACATCTTCCTCAAGATGTGCGGGTTTCCCCACCTCTTTCTCACTCCCACTGGGAGTAGGTGGGTTGGGGTTACCCCGTTAAGGGGGCGGAGGGGATGAGTGGGGCAATGCCCCGTGACACCGGTGAAGCCCAACGGCTGGGGATTGATATTAAATATTATGAAATCCTATGAAGCCCAAACCCCTTACGAATGATAAACTTAAACTTTTAAGCAAGTTAAGGTATATCATTAGGAGTTCTGATGGAAGTTCCAAAGCCTCCAATGGGGGACTCACAAGGCCACGACGGATACGACATCAAGTACGCCTATAAGGCGTTAGCTGTTCTTGCCCCACTCTCCATC
>Ga0074075_19556_pt1 | contig 16510 bp, 20 predicted proteins | sample YNPg_E_FD_63712 | JGI IMG/M metagenome (GOLD analysis project Ga0074075, IMG submission 63712) | Hot spring microbial communities from Beowulf Spring, Yellowstone National Park, Wyoming, USA - YNP_Beowulf Spring_E v2 (version 2) | ecosystem: Environmental > Aquatic > Thermal springs > Hot (42-90C)... | reverse complement strand
TGGGTAGCTCACAATACTATTGCTTTATTAGAAGTTGGGCTCGATGCGACGTAACACCACTTATGCATCCTAGTTAATTCACCACTCTTCCTTAAAACCCATTCAACACACATTCCCGGTCTATCATTTTATGAACGATTTTAATTGATTTATGAAAAATCTACACATATTATCTAACATCTATAGTGGCAATATAGTATTATATTGATCATTTTTCTTCCAACGCACTTCTGTATTAAATATTTTAAATCTTAACTTAGTAGCTCCTGTAATTTAAAAGATTCAATAGCGTTTCATACAGAAAGGTTTATCTAGTCTGCGTGAGGAAGGACATCAGGGTAGCCAGATGGCAAATGATTTCTCTGATGAGGGAGGGTTCATTGAAGTCGATCTCATGCCCTCAACAAAAACTGTAACTCTTAAAGTTCCCGTAGAACTGATAGCGAAGATGGATGAAGTGTATAAGCAACTAAATTACGCAAATAGGAGTGAACTCATAAGGGCCGCTATCCAGGAATTTTTAAAACATATAAATGAAACAAAGCGGAAGGCATAAGAAATGGATTATTTAAGTATGGGACTATTTTTAATAGGTCTGATATCTTCTTTTGTAGTTGGAGGTAACAACGCGGCTACTGCCTTGGGAATATTGATCTCCACTAATGCCCTCAAGAGGAAGTACTCCTACCTCCTCAGTTCCATAAGTATGTTCCTTGGAGTTAGCCTAGGGGGTCTGTCCATGGAAAAGAGTATCTACGGGACAGTCAATGGTCAAGGGATATATCTTCAGCTTGCAGTGTTCTCGGTATTCTTCGCATCAGTTATCTCCTTCTACTATCTCAATAAGATGGGGATACCTTCATCTCTGAGCCAGATGATATATCCGTCCTTGGCTGTGTTAGTCTTGCTCTCCAGACAACTCCAGTTAGACTGGAGCAAATTTTGGTTCACCGTGGCATCTTGGTCTTTCTCTCCTCTCCTTGCCATACTTTGCTCCCTTGGTCTCTACCTCCTGCTGGCAAGACTCACTAGGAGAGAGAAGGAAGTGCTAAGAGAGATGAGAGTGTACAAGTTCTTAATACTGGCTTCCTCCGTTTTTACGTCCTTCGTGACAGGGGCAAACGCGGTAGGGATAATTGTTTCCGAGGGTCTTCTGGCTGAACCTCCCTTTCTGATCTTTCCCACTTACGGTTTAGCTGCAGCCCTGGGAATATACTTTAGTTCCAAGAAGGCATCCATAGTTGTGGGCTTCAGATTGACCAGAATGGGATATTTGAGCGCAACTTCAGCTCTTCTTGGGAGCGACATCATATCTGAGCTCTTCACCTTAGCTGGAGTTCCAATTTCGATTACCCAAACCATAATGGGCGGTATTATGGGGTTGAGCTTAAGGAGTTATGGCCAGGATGTAGGAAAGCAGCTCAGGCAAGTAGCTAGAGGATGGATGACTTCACCTGTCATAGCTATAGTCTCATCGTTGGCAGCATACGGTGTGATGAAAAGCTTGTTCGGGCTCTAGTGGAACTATGTCCTACGGTCTATTCCTAGCCATATGGAACTCACTAGGATCAGTATCGCTCCAAGAATTTCTGGTGGCGTGAGATATTGGCCAAGGATCGGATAGGCCAGAAGGGTAGTGAAGACTGGTTCTAGAGCAGATATTATGGTAGCTATGGTGGAATCCATCACCCTGACACCTCTATAGAAAAATAGTAAGGAAGTATGGTACCAATTATGCAAAGGAAAGCTCCTCCCCAGATTGAACCAAGGCTAAACAATCCCTCCCTGAAGAAGGGAACCGCTAAACCTACGGGTATCAGAGACCATAGGGATTGTGCACCCACTAAGTCCCAGTCGGTCACTTGTTTCGTTTGAAGATATTTGGAAACAGAGATTAATGCAGCGTAAGAGGCACCGGAGGCCACACCCCACAGTACCTGAAGAATAGATGGTGTACCCAGGTAAGAGAGATACAGACTACCCACCACCAGTAATGAAGCCAGGAGCTTGGTCACCGTTATTTTCTCGCCAAATAGAGAAAAGGCGAAAATCGAGACGAAGAGTGGGGCCGTGTACAAAAGAAACGATGAGAGAGGAGCCCCGTCGTAAATGATTGTGAAGGCATATATCTCGTAAAAGATCCCCGCTATCACACCCAAAGCTACCGCCTTAACTGTGAGCAGTTTACTCTTACCTGTAATAAAGATGGAGAGGATCGCGGAGAAAAGAGACCTGTAAAAAACTATGCCGTATGAGGATCCACCGTCTCTGTAGGCTAACTGCACTGCTATCCCTATTGTGCCCCATAGGAGCGACGCTATCATCAGGTCGCGGAACCCACTGGTCAGCCTCATGCGGGCCTACACCTTTATTATAAGGTAGTTCACAGCCAAGAACAAGAGGAGCAGAGGCAGGAACAAGACTTCAGAAACTCCTAAGAGAACTTCCAATGCCCAAAGGGAGGCCAAGGAAAAAAGGAGGGATGAGAGAAAGAATTTGAGATGTGGTAGCCTGATCCTAGCTATCCTACTTTTCAGGGCTCCCGTCAAACCCAGGACTAAGACCGCAGCCAGCCCAGTACCCACAAGGGCTGAAGAGTAGCTTTGAGGAATCAGTGCCAAAATGACGAGGGCATCCTCTAGAGCTTCCGTAATGGCCACGGTCAACACGACTCCCATCCCTTCTCTCTCCTCATGAGCTCTCTTTATTCCTTTGAAGGACCTCCTAGCACTCCTCAGGAGTTTGAAGCCAAAGTAAGCAAGCAAAATAGCTCCTACTATCAGGACGTAATTTATAGGCAGAAGGGCTATCAACTTTCCCAAAGTGAAAGTTGGAACGAGCACCAAACATACTCCTATTAGGGCATAGCCGTAGGGTTTCCAGGATTCGTAAGCTGCCGCGTAAATTGCCGATACCGCTCCTGCTTCAGAGAGCTCCAATGTCCCCATGAGAAGAGACGCTAATAGTACTCCTACGTCCATACCTTTACCTACACGAAGAGAAAGGTTTAAAATTAATCTTTGAGGTCTTGGCTCCCCATATAATATTCTTAAGAAGATGTTAGATTTCACGTGATCTCGTGAGAATAACTATAGCCTATATAGTACCATATAGATTCCGTAGAATATATGGGTAACAGTTTTAAGAAAGCCCAATGATCTAAGCTTGAACACCAATGGAACCTTTCAAAGGATTGGACAGCACCAGATTGAACTTCAATCACATAAAGATCTGGTACACCTCTGGTATGGGATTTTTCACTGATGCCTACGATTTATTCATTATAGGAGCTATACTTGATATTTTCTCAGCATATAAGCTACCAGGGTTCGTCCTGAACCCCCTGTACACTGGTTTGCTGACGTCGTCGGCCATATTCTCCGCCGTAGTTGGTCAACTGTTCTTTGGGGTACTGGGGGACTTGATAGGGAGAAAGAAAGTCTACGGGGTTGAGGCGTCTTTACTAACAGCTGGGGCGATCCTGTCTGCCCTCTCTCCCAACATTCTGTGGCTGATCATCTTTAGAACAATAGTCGGATTCGGAATCGGGGGAGATTATCCCATATCTGCTACGATAATGAGTGAGTACGCTAACGTCAAGGATAGGGGAAAACTCGTAGCGTTAGTCTTCGCTAATCAAGGGGTAGGTAGTGTAGTAGCTGTTGCAGTCGGTGCTATATCGGCGTTTACTCTCCCTCCGGATCTCGCGTGGAGAGTTATGGCTTTAGTGGGTGCAATACCAGCAGCCACCGTGATATATCTGAGGAGAAAAGTGCCCGAGACTCCCAGATATGCAGCACTCAAGGGCGACACTGAACAGTTAACTAAGGCAGTGTCCTTTGTATTGTCAGAGTCCGTAACTGCGCCCGCTAAAGTGAAAGTGGAAAGGATGAGCATAGGCGAATTCTTATCCAAGTATTGGGCCCTCCTCATCGGTACTGCAGGCTCATGGTTTCTGGTGGATGCGGCGTTATACGGTACAGGAATATACTCAGGTCCCATAGTGAGCTCTCTTCTAGGAAAACCAAGTTCGGTAGGAACAGAGATAGTCTATGCCGGAATCCCATTCATGGTAGGATTCTTTGGTTATTTCACAGCGGTTGCTTTGATGGATAGACTGGGCAGAAAACTAATACAGACCCAAGGCTTCATAGTTATGGCTATCTTATATACCATCGTAGCCTTTGTCATGATCACTAGTGGCACAAAGGTTACCGGTTTCCTCATCCCTACTCAGATGGCCTTTGCCATGTACGTTCTGTCCTACTTCTTCATAGACTTTGGTCCCAACACCACAACATTCGTGATACCCTCAGAGGTTTACCCCACTAGCTATAGGACCACCGGCCACGGAATATCCGCAGCTGGGGGAAAGCTCGGCGCCGCTATATCAACGTTCTTCTTCGGTGAATTGCTTTATAGCATAGGGATAAAGGGGGTTCTAGAGATGCTCGCCGCGTTGAGTGTGATAGGGGCAGTACTAACGATAGTAACCATAAAGGAACCCAAGCTGAAGAGCCTAGAGGAGGCCTCCCAGGATAAGGTAGTAGTAGAAGAAGCTAAATAATCTATATAGTTAATCGTTGTCAATACTTAAATCTAAATAGCTCTTTTTTGATACATGCCTTCAAATGTTCTCCTAGATGTCGGTGAGACCCTAGTCGGCTTCAGACCTCTAGCCTACGAGAGGATTAGGGAAATACTCAAGGACTGGGGCTACGATAGGACTCCCAAGGAGGTTTTCAGGGCTCTCGTGAAATCCATGGGGAAATCTAATTTTCCAAATGAGATCGGGCTAAATCCCGTTGATCTAAGGGAAGTCCTATACGAACTAGGCCTGCCTCCTCGAGGCGAGATATTGAAGGATCTTCAAGGAAATTACTTTCCCTCAGAGTGGTACCTGTACGATGACGCTGTGGATTTTTTGGAGAGGTGTAAATCAGAAGGGACACGTGTAGTTCTAGTCACTAATGCGACCAGAAGAATGGTTAAAGTTGTCGAAGAATTGGGCATATTAAAGTACGTCGATGCAGTGGTAGCATCATATAGCGTAGGAGTAGTCAAACCACATCCCAAAATATTTTGGTACGCTACTAGATATAGTGGATTCCCCGTAATCCACATTGGGGATATATACGAACTGGATTACTTGGGTGCCAAGAGGGCATATGTGGACGGAGTACTCCTGGATAGGTTCAACTTCTACGACGATATAAAGGTAAGGAAAGTGAGGAGTCTCAAGGAAGTTGAAATGAGTGAATGAGGGAAAAGTTTTTCTCTCGTGAGGAGAAGATCTCTGGATGGAGCTCGATCTTACCGGTCTCTGTTGCTCAGTCCCACAACTCACCCTTTACTCCGCCCTACGCAAATTGGGATATGGGGAGGAACTAAAAATAAGGACAGATGACCGAACGATAATAGAAAGAGATATCATACCACTCTTGATTAATTTCAATGTCGAATATAAGATTATAATTGAAGGGGACTCCTATCTAGTCACTGGGATTAAACGGATTCCACCAATTTGATAGCCCTATAGATTCCGTATCTCTTGGCCATTTCCGCCAAGGATCCCTTAACGAACTTCCCCATGAAATCACCAAAATATTCCCTCCCGACCCTTAGGATCACAGCCATTTGTCTATACTGGAACTTCTCCTCCCTACCCATCGCGTTGAGCATAGCTGTCCTTCCAGATTGCACGGCTACCTGGGCAGACATTGGGACGAAACTCTTAGTCGTCATGCAATCGCCTGCACCATAGACGTCATCAAAATCGATCGACCTCAAATAATCGTCAACTAACATCCTCCCGTTCTTGTTTGTTAGTCCCCATTCTTCTATGATCTTGGGACCTCTGAAGCCTGCCGCAGCTATGATTAGGTCGGCACCTATTTCCCCCCTATTGGTTATGACCTTCCCCTCCTCAACTCCCTCAACCTTAGTTCCTAACATTACCTCAACTCCCATTCCCCTTAATTTTGAGAACGCGAAATCGGAAGATTCCTTACTCATGAAGGATAGAAGTCTGTTCTGATACTCCACCAAAGTAACCTTCTTCCCCATCTCCTGAATCACTCCAGCTAGTTCTACACCTAAAGTCCCTCCTCCTAAAATCGCGACTCTCTTAGCCTTAGTAAGCTTAGCCCTGATGGAGATGGCATCCTCGAGAGTCTCCAATTTTTGTACAGATTTGCCGAACCTCAGATCCTGTTCGTACCCCATGGATATAATCAGTTTATCATAACTAAGACTCCCCTTATCAGTGACCACAACCTTCTCCTTGAAGTTTACCTTTAGCACCTTTGTCCTCAATACCTTGCTTGAGTAAGGCACGGCAGCGATAGAAGGATTTCCCGTCTCTATTACGTCAGCCAATCTGTGAGTTAGGAGGAAATACTCTTTGGAGTCCAGGACTATCGCTTCCCTGTTCTCAGCTAACGATGATAGTCCAGCGAATCCTCCCCCTAAGACTAGTACTCTCATATTTCCTCGTTTACAGTCATGCTGGACTTTTTAAGCAAGCCCTAGTTTAAGTTTAAACATTTCTAATAAGATATTAGTGAGGGAAATTTAAAATCACCTTCTGGCATATTCCATTGTGGAGGTCCTATTATCGTCTGGAACGTATTATGCGATAACTAAGGGTTCCATTTACTCAAGGACAGCCTACGCCCTAATGTTGGGGGGTTGTAAGAGCTTTTGCAAGTTCTGCTCTCAGTCTCTATGGAATAGTGCAGACAAAAGGTATTTATCGAGGGTGAAGTGGTTCCCTGTGAATCTGGAGGAAATAAAGGACAAGTTGACTCCGTTTTACAGGTTTTGCCTGCAGACAGTCGTTAAGGATCGCTTCGAAGAGGAGGCACTACAGATATTGAGGACCGTCAACGTCAAAGGGAAATCTCTGACCGTTGTACCTATAGACGTTGAGTATTTGAACCAGTTTAGAAAGATCGGTGTGGATTACCTAGGCGTAGGATTGGATACCACTGAAAGTAATTGGGAAAAAGTTTCAAAACCCTTCAGCTTTCAGGAGTACGTGAGGTTCATAAAGGAGGCCATTCAAATCTTTGGGAAAAGGAGGGTTTACGTTCACCTAGTTTATGGTATGGGGGAGAAGAGGGAGGAGTTCGTCGAGTTAATGAAGCAAATCTATTCCTGGGGAGCAGAAGTGGCCCTCTTCGCCTTCACGCCAGTTAAGGGAACCCCTATGGAGCATTGGCCTAGACCCTCACTCAAGGAGTACAGAGAGATCCAGGACATCAGGTTTAGGCTATCCCATGGAAGGGAAGGTAAAGAGGAGGCCTATTTTACTTCAGGTTGTCCTTCCTGTGACAGACCTTTCTATAACGAAGATCCCTTAAAGGAGCCTTACAATGTGCCCGCACTGGTGAGGAGAAGTGATTAAGGGGTTTACCACCAGGCAATTATTCGCAACCCTCAGTATAACTGGAGGTCACTGCTCTCTGAACTGTTTCTATTGCGGGTCAAAGTACATAGCCTCCATGACTGAGGCCATGACTCCAGAGTCGTTTGAGAAGGCTGTCAGGAGGATGTACAGGGACGGAGCCAGAGGATTCCTGGTCAGTGGTGGTTTCGACGCTCAAGGAAGACTTCCCTTGGCGAGATACCTCAGTGTGATGAAAGCTCTGAAAAGGGAGCTGGGAGTCATATTCAACGTCCATCCAGGCCTTCTGGATAGGTACACAATAACCCTCATGAGAGATGCTGTGGACATGGTGGACTACGAGTTTGCCTATACGAAGGCTGCGTTCTCCGCCAAGGGCGTTAGGGCTGAGAGAGAGGACTACATCAGAGTTCTAGAGTACCTGATTGAGGAGGGACCAGAATATATCGTCCCTCACATAATTACAGGTATGCCTGGGGACTCAAAAGAGGACCTCAAAGAAGCCATAACTCTTGCGTCATCCTTAAAACCTTATCTCCTGAACTTCCTCGTGTTGGTGCCGACTCCTGGTACCCCTTCGTTCAAGCTCTCTGTAAACTTCGATGAAGTTCTGGAGGATATAACTTTAGGCTCAAAACTGATGGCTGGGAAGGTAAGTTTAGGATGTATGCGACCCTACCACCTTAAGGAAAAGCTGGATAGGGCAGTGATTGAGAGGAATCTTGTAGACAGAATAGCTAATCCTCATCACAAGGTTCAAAGGGAATTTAGATTACCTATGTATGATGCGTGTTGTAGTCTTCCCGAAAAGTACTTGGAGGGATTCAAAATTGAGGTTGATAATTGAGGAAGGTTCTCCTGGTTCTAGACAGATGGCCTTGGATGAGGTGATGCTAGTACTCGTCTCCAGAGGAATAAGTGAAGAGACATTAAGGCTCTGGAACTTCTCTCCCACCACGTTAAGCTTAGGCAGATTTTTGGCTGTCAATGATTGGGTGAATACCGAGAAATTAAGGGAACTAAAGTTACCTCTAATTCGGAGGTTCACTGGGGGAGGTCCGGCACTTCACGACGAGAGAGGAGAGATAACCTGGACCATTGCGCTGAGAAATGCGGACATGATGAAGGCATATGAGTTAGCAGGAAAAGCTCTAGTGAGGGCGATAGGGGAGTTCGGACTCAGGGGAGAATTTACGCCAATAAACGACGTAGTAGTGGAGGGGAAGAAGGTTGTGGGAATGGCTGGAGCCCAGAGCGGAAACGGGGTTATAGTGCACGGCACTTTCATGTTTTCCACAGACCTTTCGCTCATGTCTGTGATTAAGGTTCCCAAGCCTAAAGAGTTGGCCAGGGGGTCCCCAACCTCCAGGGTCTCCACGATCTCCCTAATTTTGGGCAGAGAGGTCACGAGAGATGAGGTCTTAGAGGCGTTGCTTAAAGGTTTCTCCTCGGTGTTCTCGCTGAAAGATGGGGAACTCAGCGACTTGGAGATAGATCTAGCGAAACGGTTCGAATATAAATATACTAACGATAAGTGGACCTACGTGAGGTAAATGATTTGTGAGAGAATATTTAGATCGAGGGCTGGGAAGACTGTGATATTGAGAGTTTACATAGAAAATGAGATAAAAAGGGTGGAAGTGACAGGGGACTTCTTTGGTGAAGAAGAAGAAGTCGTGGAGGCTGAGAGGGATTTAGCGAATCTGAAGCTTCCATCTTCCCGTTTAATCGGTGTGGATCCTCAGGAGCTTTTGAAAGAAGTAGAAGAGTGTCTTTTGATAGGTTCAAAAAGAAGTTAACAATTAAGCTTTATTGCTTTATTATTCTTGTCATTTATTTGTTAAGTTTTTGTTACCATGTCAGATTACGTGTCGCTGGAGAGGAGAACTCCACTATATTCTTGACGTCCCAGTGGAATGTGTTGATACCTAACCTGGTTGCGAGAGATCTATCCAGTAAAGAGTTAAGCACTACAAACCCAGGAAACTTCGACTTCTGATCGTCTCTCGACTAATCATACATGGTTTGTCTTAAGCACTCCTCAATGATCTTGGCGTCAAAGTCTGGGATAGGTCTCCCCAAATTGGCTGGGGCGTTTCTGAGATATTTCGGGAGTTGGACTACGTCCTCCACAAATTTGACCTTACCTATGAGGGACTTAACGTCACACGCCCCAGTTATCCAGACTTCAACTTTAACCCTGTGAGGGAATAAAGCCCTGTTCCTCACCTTCTCCTCAGGGTACAACGGTGTATCGTCATAGTACCACTCTGAGACCACCTTACCGATGCCAACGATTTTTCCACCATATCTCGTGGCATAATATTTACTTACGTAAAAGATGAGATCATCCCCCTGTTTGATATACTTGCTTAGATTACTTTTGTAACCGTAAACGCCATCATACTGGATATTATCCCACATGTCCTCTTGAATTGGTACTAGCCAGAAGGTCATAATCGTTTAGAAACTTCTAAGGTAAAAAACCTTTCCAGACTTGATCTCACACCTGATCAAAAGTGTTGAGGATAACATGCTTAAAAGAGGGAGGTGTATTCTATCTCGATGAAGTTACTCACCCACTACATCTTCACTACTGGTTTTCTCACTTTACTCTCAACTCCTTACTTGGGGTTCTACGTTTCTCTACTGCTTTCCTCAGTGATATCCTCACTCTCCAATACTCTCATAGACAGGCTTGGTCACGAAGTGAGAGGAGGTTTCGTCAGGAGAACCCCCACAACTCACACCCTGCCCCGGTCCGTAATATGGGGACTGCTCCCTTCCCTACCACTCTTCTACTTCTTTCACGTTCTACCCATCCTCCTCCTAGGAGTCCTCTCTGGCCCCTCCCATATGCTCCTAGACATCTTCACGGAGAGGGGAATTTACGTGAAGAGGGGAGGGAGATGGAGGAGATTTGCCTTAGCTCATTTCTCATATGACAATCCGGTGATTAACGGAACTGCGATCCTGGCAGGGGCGTTGTTGCTTTATCTCGCCCTCTCCTTTAGCAATCATCAGGCTGACTTTACTTGGCCAAGTAAATTTCCATAGTTTTAAGATGGTACTTTCTTACATGGGCTAGTAAATGTTTTAAACCTTTAACTCTCAGCTATATTGTGAGTAGTAAGAGGAATATCTTCATAAGGGAAAGTTCAGGACTACTAAAGCAAGTGAACCTCCTAGACGCAGTCATGTTAAATATTGGTAATATGTCAGTAGGGGTAACTTTATTCGAATCAATATCACCATATATCAACAACTATCCAGGCGGAGTCCTCTGGATAGCCTCACTGATAGGACTGGCTTTTGCGTTCCCTCAGCTCTTCGTTTATACCTTCATGACAAGGAAGATATCGAGAACAGGTGGAGATTACGTCTGGATAAGCAGGAGTCTGAACGGTGGGATCGGGTCAACTATGGCCATAGCCCTCATGCTGGAATCCGTGGCCTACTTTGCCCTCATAGCTTTCTTCTCTGCTTCCAGCATAAACGCCGTTCTCTACACCATCGGAACTGTTGACAACTCACCTTCACTGGTAGAACTTTCCAATAATCTCTTCGTAAATCCTTACGCTGGTGGGCTAACCTTGGAACAGAAGGCTCTATTTTACGGGATCGCGGCTGGTTTCTTCGTGATCGTGATATTACTCAACATCTTTAGGGCAAGATGGGGGTACTCAATAGTGAGTGGATTAGGTATTTTCTCCATGGCTACACTGATTTTGGCTATAATAGTGATAGGGGCAACGGCTCCTCACTTCGGAACATCAATAAGTCCATTCCTGACCTCCATAAATTCCAGCCTGATCAACGTTTATCGTAGCTCTACCTCACCCCTACCTCCCAACTTCAGTCTGTTATCTACCTTACTCTTACTTCCGCTCTTCGCTCTCTATACATATCCGTGGATGCAGGCAGGTCCAGCGGTCTCGGCCGAGTTCAGACAAACTGATAGGGTTGCCAAGTTGAACCTACTCCTTGCAGTCCTCCTTACAGGAATATTAGTGACTGGCGGTTTCCTGGAGATGGATTTAGTGGCAGGGTACCAACTTAATTTCAACGCCTATCCCACTTTCATCTATAACTTCTGGACCGTCGCCATGGCCGTTTCAGGCAACCCTATACTACAATGGCTGATAGGGCTTGGCAGTATCGCCTGGAACTTCTTCGTGCTGGCCTACGGAGTGATAGTCTTCTCCAGGTACGTTTTTGCCCTTTCATTTGATAGGGTACTCCCAGAGAAGTTCGCGGAGGTCAACAGATACGGATCTCCGGTTTATGCTCACGTGCTAGACCTGACCATTACTCTCCTCTTTCTACTGGTGCCAGTCTTCTCATTGAGTGCTGCCCTATCCCTCTACGGTGCTACCATATTAGGCTCCCTTTACTTCCTAGTTACCAGCGTAGCTGGAGCAATGTACGGCCTGAGGAACAGAGTGACTTCTCTACTGGTTGCAGGCATTATATCAGCAGGCTATTTCGCTTTTCTCACTTACGAGGCAGCAGCGAACCCACTCTTTGGTTTCATGACGTCTAACGGGACTCCTAATCCTATAACGCTCACGTTCGTAATAGGAGTGATACTGGTAGGTGTACTGGTCTACATTATTTCAAAGTATAGAAACTCCAAGAAGGGAATAGACATTTCCATGGTATTTAAGGAGATCCCACCAGAATAAAACTAATTTTTTGAAATTAATATCTTTTTATTCATTCTATCGAAGAGTGTTCCTCCAACTACCGTGGTCAGGAGGGACATTAGGACAACCTCTGACAACTCAGTTTGTGAAAATATACCGCTCGAGAAGGCTATGGAGGATATGACCAGTCCCATCTCACCTCTGGGGATCATTCCCAAGGACGCCGCTATTGATCTCCTTACATCCTTCGTATAGAGATAGTTAAACGGAATGACCCCCAAGAATTTCATGGTTATTGCTATCAGCGTAATTATAATTCCTTGAAGTAGAACTACAGGAGAAACGAAAGTAAATACGTTTGTCTCTGCTCCTATTGTGATGAAGAAGATTGAGCCGAACACTCCTAGTAGGGTCCTCACCATACCCCTTATTCTCTCTGCCTTCCTGCTCTCTGAGATACTCACACCAGCTATGAAGGCAGCAATTACTGGGGAGAAGCCTAGGGATATCATTACGGTCACGAGCACGAAAAGTACCAACAGAGAAACATCTATTACTAGAGAATCGGAGACTAAGGATATTATTCTAGGGATTATTAACACGGAGAAGAACAAGATGATTAACCACGACAGGAGTACAAGGAGGCTGGTTCTGAATACCGCCAATGCACTTAGCTGGTTATCTGAGATCAAGGAAAGAGATACCGAGAGAATGATGAACGCCACTACGTCATCTATTGCGGCAGCTGATAAGAGGATTTTTATGTAACGTTCGGTCTCCAACTTGCCTCCCTCTATGAGGGAAGCCACCGCAGCGAGGCTGGTGGCAGCGCTTGCTGCACCCATAAGTAATGCAGTGTTAAAGGGAAAGTACCTGGAGGAATAGAGGTATACTCCCAAGAAGGGTAGGGCTGCTCCCATGCTTGCTGAGAGGAACGCTGAGACACCGGAGGAACGGAGCGATTTGAATCCGTGCTCCAGTCCCGCCGCAAATATGAGGAGAATGACTGCAAATTCTGAGAAAAGTGTGAGGTAGTTATTGAAGGTGAAGATCTGAAGACCAGTGATAGAATTGATTATGGTTCCTAATGCGTAGGGCCCTAGGATCAATCCAGTCAGGAGTTCCCCGAATAGTGAGGGTATCCTAGCCTTACCCATGACTATTTTAATCGATTGTGCGGCTGTAACTAAGATGAATATCTCGAGAAGAGCTAGGTAAATCTCGTCAGAACTCATTGGGGCATGATAGATTTTTATAACTAAAAACGTTAGGTTGGATCATGTCGTTCTTCAGGAAGAGGGAGGAGAAGAATGTCCTCCACATAGATCATCTAAATCCTATGATGAAGAGAGCTATCAAGACATTAATTGACTCTGGAGTTCCTGAGGTTGCAAGGTTATACGGGTTCAGGTACTTAATACCCAGGCTCGGGGAACCAATGTTTGTTCCCCTCGGGAGATTAGACGATGATTTTAAGGACGTGTTTGAAGCCTTCAATAGAATACTTGAGGAGGTCAATGAGGTCAAATTCAGGGGGATGGAGACTTATAGGCTGTGGTATCCTACAGCAGAGGAGATAGAACACTTCAGGTTCACGTTTTATTCAATTGTATCTCAAGAAGGTGGAATGAAGGTAGGTATAGGGGCGAACCCCCTGGCCTCTCTGGATCAAGATCTGTTTAAACTGGGAGGAGTGGAAGAGTACGTTGTGAACAAGAAGGTCCTGATCCTCACACCTGCTCTGGTAGGGCAGGCAGTGAACTCCCAATCAGTCCTGTCCAAAGCCAAGAACGTTAATCTCTTGGATATTGTAAGTGAGAGGAGGGGGAGATCATCGAATCGTTCTTATGGCTCAACAAGTCTTTTCACGATAAGTACGACAAGGATAGGGACTACGAGGTGGAGCTGAGTAGGATGTACATGCAGAGGTTGTTTGACGTTATATCTAAGATTGCTTCTGGAAAGCTAGTTAAGTCCCCCTCAGAGTATGAAACTGTCCTCTTACCACTCTTCATCTTTCCGAAAAGGAGAATTGTGGGGAACGTCTCTGTGATGGAGGCCTGGAACTCCAATGAAGAATTTGCGGAGATGCTGAGACAGGCAAGGTTTCACGATGTGGAAGTAACTCCAGTGATTTACAACTATGAAGTCATCAATGAGCTAGTGGACAACTATGCACCTAGGGCCGAGAATTTGGTCATACTCACCGACCAGAAGTCTCCTCTCCTGGAGAGATTAGATTTCCTGTCTTGGACGAAGGGATATAAGGTTATAAAGGACGGAGAGTTCACTAAGATCCTTCAGCCTGCGAAATGATAGACTCTATAGTGCTAGCTGCACTCTGTATGGGAGCAGGAACGTCGCCGCTCTGTATTTGACTTAGTAGTGTAGTGGAGTTAGTGTCAATTATCTGTTGTGGTTCTAGGTTGCTAGGATAACCGAGCATCAACCACGTCCCTCCAGGTCCTGTAATTATCAATGTGGTTACAATGTGCGGAATCGGCGATGCGTAGGCTATTGGCGTGACCGTGCCGTTGGGTGCCGGTACACGAGTGAGGTTAAGTTGATATTGTTCAACGTATTGACTTACCCAAGGTGGGAGATCATTCTGAATCTCCTGTAGGCCGATCTGTACCGCTTCTCCGTTTAGAGGCTTCCCGTCTGGAGTCGCGTTAAGATATTGATTATAAATGTAAAGAAAGTGAAAATCAACTGATGAGTTGGGTTCGAACCCTTGAAATAGTAGCCCTGGTACGGCTCCGCCTAGTGTTTCTTCACTTAGTGAGTAGTGGGGAATAACCTGAACCTGACCATAGTGATCTAAGGCAAGGTAGAGGGGCCATGATAAGGTAGCCCCATAAGGACAACCATACCAACTTATGAAGTAAACATCCACTTTTCCTGGAGGAGCGTAGTCGTTGGAAGACACCTTTACGAAATGAGTGAAGGCATCGGTCGAGGCTGAGGCAGTTTGATGGAAGCTAAGTCCTATAAATAAAACAATAACCAAGAGTAGCGCTACAAATGGAATATAGATCATTTTACTCTCTTTTTGTTGTTTTCCTCTCTTGGATCGTGCCATATTGTTTACAACTTTCATGAGCATATAAACATTTTTCATAAAAGGTACACTGTTTGACGAAGCTGTTCAATTCCTTAGGTAGCATATCCTACCGTTTCCTATCCTTAGGAGTTCATCACACTCCATGCGTACTACGTGTAGAGTCTTCTCGATTGCCTTCCTAAGGTGAACGTCTATGTGAACAGGTTTGTAAGCCGTGACCAGAAACCAGAGATTTCCTCTAGTTTCCACAACAATTAACCTAGGTTCCAACTCTGATAACCTCTCCACTACTCCATTACTATTGCCCACTCCAGTTACTCTGAACTCCTTCACAACAACGTTACCCGAGATCTCGTCCAAATCTATTCCATCGACGTAAATTGTTAATATAGAACCAGTCTTGAGAATAGACGTGAATTCCCTTGGCTCTATCTCTATCTTATACTTGGCCAGATAGCTGTTCCATCTCTCCCTTTTCCTCCCTCTCAGTTTAGTCCTTACAAGACCTGCAACACTCATGTTCATGACCATATCTGAGGCAGTCGCTGTGATGAAGTCCTGATCCCTGAAGATCGAGATTCCAGAACATCTGGATTCTGTCAATCTACCATCACATATGTAACTGAGTTCTGGCAGAGGGGGTATTAACAAGTCTTCAGGGATTTCAGTCCTTAACTCCACAAGGAGATATTTGTCAGGAGTAATTAATACCTCTTTCATTGGTTTCATCAAATAAAAACTAAGAAAACTCTCAGCTCCGTGTTGAGACTCTGCCCGGACGATTCAGGGCTCCATTGTGAATTATAATATTCGGCTCCAGGCTAGTGTTTACGCGTGGCGTAACTTACCTTCTTTAATTACTTTTAATTCCGCCATGGGCACACCCCTCTTGAGGGATCATACACAGTCACCCTCAAATCATTATGGCTAGTCGAGGGAAACTTCAATACCCTCCCATCCACTTTTATCACTCCCATCCTCGTGGGCAGTGCACGTCATCGGTCGGGAGATCATTAAAAGAAAGCTCTTGAGTAATACTACATGAACATAACCCACATCAAAACGATATTTATAAAATTGAAAATAACGAGTAGTTACGTAAAAGAGTTACAGTCTAATTCCATGAACCCCTATCGACGCTCAGCCTAAAGTTTTAGATCTCTCGTTTAATACTTATTAAACAAAATGAATTCGCAACGGATCTGTGAATTTCCGTTTGTCCCTACACTTTCATTTCAATCATTTTATGTTCAATCATGATCGGTATAGGGACTTAGCCCTCAACCACCCACTTAAGGTAGGTGGGTCATGGGACTCCTTAGAGCCCAACGGCACGGGGCTCACATCTCTGCAATCACTCCCACCCTTTTGGGCATAGCCCACATCGGTGTG
>Ga0074075_13385_pt1 | contig 16689 bp, 14 predicted proteins | sample YNPg_E_FD_63712 | JGI IMG/M metagenome (GOLD analysis project Ga0074075, IMG submission 63712) | Hot spring microbial communities from Beowulf Spring, Yellowstone National Park, Wyoming, USA - YNP_Beowulf Spring_E v2 (version 2) | ecosystem: Environmental > Aquatic > Thermal springs > Hot (42-90C)... | reverse complement strand
CAGGGTATCAAGGGGCGCAGTTATGGTACCTCTAAACCGTTGAAGAGATATAAGCGGAAGTGAGTTGCTTAAAGTAGCTCTGTAGTAAGTTCACCGCATCATTGGCTCTCTTACGTCAAAATGGAAAGGCTGAGTGAAACGGTCTAGGTGGATGGACTAAAGCAGTGAACTACCCTGCCCTTTACGGACGGGGCTTCCTGCCTCTTTGCCACACCTTGCCCAAAGGGTAGAGGGCGGAGCTCCACTAAATGTGCACATCGAAAAATCAAGAAACGGGAGTGGAGCTGTTCGCCTTAAAAATAAGGGATTCGAGAAGGATATTGAAACATGTCTAAGGGTAGATGTAACTGAAATTATACCCGTATATAAACAGGGTAAAATAATCAATTCCATTTAAACTCACTTATCATTAACCCTAATGAATAATAAAAGTCCAATCAGTACAACGAGATCTGCCATGAAAAAATCTATACTGAATCCATACCTCGTTACGATTAGTCCGGTTAATGAAGATCCAACTATTACGCCAATACTTTGTACTGCATTATAGGTTCCAGCAACAACTCCTCTTTGTTCTGGCTTTGATAGATTGGAGGATAGTGTTGCAGTACCAACTGATATAAAAGACCATAATGCTCCAAGCAAAGAATAAACTAAAAGAAGTGAGTCGAATAGAATAGCCTTATCATTATGCAGTAGGATTATTAAAAAAGTTGTACTTGGAAAGATGATAAGCCTTGTTATTACTGCAAGGGATGTTACTTTCTTATATCCTATTTTAGTGGCTATCTGCCCAGAAGATGTGAATGTAATTGCTGCAAATATATAGTTTCCTAAATATATTAGAAAGAATACAGTGTTGTTAACTCCTATTTCTTTAAGCAGTATTGGAAAAGCGACGAAGAATAGTTGGAATCCTATCATCATGATCATAAAGGAAATTAAAGTAATTCTAAGATTTTTATCTATATTAGTAAATTTAAAATTCCAATGTATAATATGACTTGGAAAATATCTTATCTTTTCAAAAACCCTGAAGGAACGGATGTCAACTTTATTTCTATCAATCATTGATTTAGATTCGGGAATAAGTAACCAAGCTACAACCCCTGATGTTATATAAAGAATGGATGCTATATAATAAAGCATCCTTAGAGATGAGCTTTGGAGGAAGATTAAAGAGAGACCTGCTGCTAAAAGAACACCGATTATCTGTCCAAGCGAAGCGTATAGAGAAAATTTTGATATTTTATTAGACCAGTCTTTCCTGTCTGATAGTTCCATTATTAATACAGAAGCAATAGGAGCAGCAGCACTTCCAAGGAATCCAGATAGAAATGATACACTCAGGAAGAATAATACATTTGGACTCAATCCAAAGAGTACGCTAGTTATTCCAAGTGAAATAAATCCCAGCACTACAAAGATTTTCCTCTTTTTCAGTTTATCTGATAGATAACCCCAGAGAAATAATCCTATTATGGTTGATATTGAAGATACTATAGTAAACAGCGAGTATTCAACAACTCCTCCCAATAGTATTTCTGTTATAAATAAGGGGGCTAATGGGCTTACGAGGCCATTAGCGGAATTTACAGGTAAGTAGGCTAGAAACCATTTATCGCGGGGTACTTTTTTATCCATCTAATGATCAAATTTCTTTACCAATTCAATAAAGACTTCGGCGTCTTTCTCCATGTTAGTGATCTTAGCATACTCGTTAGGCATATGTTCCACTTCATCGAGAGTTCCCCAGACTATGGTGGGGTAACCGGCTTTTCTGAAAAATGCTCCACAGGTTCCGCCACCTATGCCTATCTCTTTAGGCTCTATACCTCTCTTTTCTTTAATGATAATTTTCAACGTTTCTACAAATTTTTTACCTTGAGGACCGTTGAAGGATGGATCCTCCATTTGTACAATCTCTATTTTTGTAGGTGCATCAAACTCTCTTGAAAATTCATCACAAACCCTTTTTATTTCCTCATATACTTCAGAAACTTTGTACCGCGGAATTATTCTCATATCAAAGTAAAAAGCCTCTTTTCCAGGAATAATATTTATAGAACTGGTTCCTGGTTCAACTTTAGTTGGCTCAAATGTACTATAGGGAACAGTAAAAAGTTTATCAATATCATTAAATTTTTTATGAAGAGTTACATCTATTCTTCTCTCTAATTCCCTTGCAAGCCTATGAGCGTTTTTTCCTTTGTTTGGTGTTGAACCATGGCATTGAATTCCTTCAACATTAAATTTGATCCACATAATTCCCTTTTCCGCAACCTCAATTTCAGATCCATCAGGGGTTCCGAAATCCGGTACCACAAAAAAGTCATTTTCTCCAAATTTCCTTTTGCTTAATACAAACTGAATGCCAAATTTGCTTCCTGCTTCTTCATCAGAGACGAGAATAACTCCAATGTTATTTTCCATCTCCTTGGGATGGTCTATAAAGTATCTTAATGCAAGAAGAGAAGACATAATGCCTTGACCATTATCGCAGGATCCTCTTCCGTAAATTTGGTCTCCAACTACAGTTCCCTCAAAGGGTGGATATTTCCATAAACTTAAGTCCCCTTCGCTAACAGTATCCATATGCCCAACAAACCAAATATTATTTCGTTTTCCGCTGTCAAGAAGAAATAGCAAATTTGGCCTCTTTAAACCATTTGATTCAGCAATATATTCTTCGAACTTTAAATCCTTTGACCAGGACAAAATAACGTTTTTTAGGAAATTTGCCCTTTCATATTCACCATTCCCTCCGCCTGATGGGTTTACAGCTTTTATACTTAGCATTTTCTTATAAAGTTCAATAAATTCATTTCTGTAATTTTCTATCATGGGAATTCCCTACAGGATTTCTTACTTTTTAAAATACTTAACTTATGGGTTTCACCGCTTATGTATAACGCTGCAACTATATTTCCGCATCTACATGCCTCATTCATATCATACCCCAAACTTAGGCCATAATAAAGACCTGCCCTGAATGCATCCCCTGCACCTACTGTTGAAATAACTTTTGATTTAAATCCTTCTATAATCTTTCCATTGTATTCGCATCCCTTTTCTCCCAAAGTAACTATTTTTTCTCTGAATTTATAATGATCCAGAATAGCGTTTTCACTCTGATTTACTATAACGAGATCAGCAATTTTTGATGCTTCTAAAAGTTTATCATGAGACCATCTATAAGACAATTCTTGTCCTGGATCAAATACCTTAAAGCCGTTGGCCATTTTCATCAAATTCAAAATCCAGTCAGGGTTGCCGGTAGCAAAATGAACATATTTAGAATCTATTCTTTTTAAATCTCCCTGAGAGTCCATGGGTCCCTGATACATGAAGGCAACACTGTCTTCATTTGATTCTACAATGTAACATACGGGGCCATAATCATCCAATACCTCAAAATCGGTGTTTACACCAGAGTCTTTCATTAATTTTATATATTCAGGTGGAAAATTTTTTGAAATCCTTGAAATTAGCGTAGTCTCTACACCTAAAAGACCTGCTATTCTAGCTATATTTCCTGCAGTCCCCCCTGGTTTAATTTCAATTTTTTCCACGGGTACCGTGCCTGATGTGGGTATTTTATGAACCTTCAATATAACATCAATATTAAAATGCCCAACAACAGTTAAAAAAATAGTAATAAATTACCAGCCTCTCCCCTGAATCTTTTCGATTTCAGGCATCTTTTCGACGCTTCTTCCTTTCATACCTGAAAGTCCTTTTGAAACTTCTACTAATACAGATGGATCATCCCAGGAAGCTGTCGCTTGGACAATGGCACTTGCCATCTTCATGGGGTCTGCGCTTTTGAATATTCCTGACCCAACAAAAATCCCATCAACTCCGTGCTCCATCATCAGAACAGCATCTGCTGGGCTAGATACACCACCAGCAGCAAAGTTGACAACAGGCAATCTTCCCATTCTTCTTATTTCTAAAAGTACTTCGTATAATCCCTTCTTAATTTCTAAGTAAGTATAGTTGCCAAATAGAACATCTTCATCCCTTATCACTGGTTTTCCAAAAAGCATTTCTCTAGTTTGGGTCATAAGTGTTTCATAGCTTTTAGCAATATTTGTTGCCATTTCCCAAAGTTCATGGTCATCAGATTGTTTTACCTCTTCTATTCCCTGGTTCATTAGCCTCACATGTCTCACAGCCTCTATAATATCTCCGGTACCTGCTTCCCCTTTTGTTCTTATCATTGCAGCCCCTTCCCAAATTCTCCTGACTGCCTCCCCCAGATTCCTTGCACCACATACAAAAGGCACCTTGATTTCCTTTTTATTTATATGGAAAAATGGGTCGGCAGGGGTTAATACCTCTGATTCATCAATCATATCAACACCTAGGGCTTCTAGTGCTTTTGCCTCTGCAAGATGTCCGATCCTAACTTTAGCCATTACAGGAATAGTCACAGCATCCATGATTTCTTTGATCTTCAATGGGTCTGCCATTCTCGCAACTCCACCTTCTGCCCTGATATCGGCAGGAACTCTTTCGAGGGCCATAACTGATATGGCTCCTGTATTCTCAGCTATTCTTGCCTGCTCAGCAGTAGTTACATCCATAATAACACCACCTTTTGTCATTTTCGCAAATCCTTTCTTGAGCAGGTCAGTTCCATACTTGGTGTTTAATTCTACCATATTCCTTATATCGGAAACAGGAAAATATAGATTTCCAACATATTGAGTAATAAAAATCGGAGCGAGTTGGAAATTTTTAATATATATAAGGTAATTTTGAATCATGGAATTAATAAGGAAGGGAAAGGTCAAGGAGGTTTATGACTTTGACCAAGATAGACTTCTCTTCATTTTTACTAATCAAATTTCAGTATTTGACAAGATAATTCCTTCTTTGATTCCAAGAAAGGGTGAGTCACTAGCAAGAACATCGGCATTTTGGTTCAATAGAGCATCTAAACTAGGTATTAAAAATCACTTCATTTCCTTAGAAAATGGAATTAATATGTTTGTTAAAAATTTAAGATTCCCAGTGGAAGAATATCTAAAAATGAAAAAATTACTTAATACCGTTAGAATTTGTTTCAAGATATTATGTTGCAGGAACACTTTTTGATAGGATTAAAAATGGAAAAACCTCTTACAGAGACATAGGATTTAAATCAATGCCAAAGTATGGAGAAAAACTTCCCCAGCCGTTATATGAAATAACAACAAAATTTGAAAAAACAGACAGATTGATATCATACGAGGAAGCTATGGAGATTGGGGGCTTGGAAAAGGGAGAGATAGAAGTCATCTTTGATATTATCTCTAAGATGGATGAAGAGATTCAAAGGGAAGTATCCAGGAGGGGATTAATCCACGTAGACGGAAAAAGGAATTTGCTTTAGACAATGAAAGGTCTCCTTATTTGGTAGATACATTTGGTACAGCAGATGAGGACAGATGGTGGGATTTAGAAAACTTTGAGAGGGGAAATATATTGGAACTGAGTAAGGAATTTGTTAGACAGCATTACAGATCCATCGGTTACTATGATAAACTAATGGAGGCAAGAGCAAAAGGTTTAAAGGAGCCTGATATTCCCCCATTGCCACCAGACATGGTGCTAAGAGTATCGGACCTATATGTAAAAATGTTTGAGAGAATAACCGGGCAGAATTGGTAAGCGGAGGTTACCGAGCCAGGTCAAAGGTGCTAGATTGAGGGTCTAGTTCCGTAGGGATCCGAGGGTTCAAATCCCTCCCTCCGCATCCCATATATTGCCTGTTTAAATTTTTGAGAACTTTAACCACAAACATTTTTACGTTTTATTGACGTTACTGATTATGTAAGATTAAGGATGAAATTAATTATATCATTTGGAGACGGAACAATCTAAACAGGTAAAAAAGGTGCATGATTTAAGGAACAATGAGTGATAATCCATAATAAACGAAATCTATAATTTATCATAATGGAGAAAACATCGGGTTTTTTGTCTAGCCCCATTTTTTAGGAATATTTTTAATTTTACAATTATGATCTGAAATTATGGAATTAAATGAGAAAAAACATTAAATATAGTTTTTATGATATCTATTTTATGAGCCAAAAATATGCTATATTAGCTATTTTGCTTGCTCTCTTATTCTTGGTCTCTTACGCATATGCCGCAATTCCCAACGATTCGAATTCTGCAAAGTCCTTTAATTTATTAAATGAAAATAAGCAATCCAACATAACAATAACACAAAGTTATTTAAAGAGCCTTGAAAGCAAAATCCTTACAAATATTAAAAATTCAAAGATACCCTTGAAGTATGTCATGCTACCGAACTTCAATCCAACAGACCTGAATAAGCCAGGTGCCTTGGTTCATCCTGGTTATGCTGTCGCACCTGCCCCAATGGGTCTAGGTTTCTATGGCATAGTAAATCAATCCGGAATGCTTGTAGGAAGCAATTATACGTCACCTTCATATGAGGCAACAGTTTCATTGAGCAATCTTTCAGATTTTAACCTTGTGGACGACGGACCATATTCTGTAACATTCCAATTAAATGCAGTTCTTCACAATGTTACCCTTTTTGGTAATTCAAGCTATAACTTCTGGACTCAGAACGTAGTTTTCTATTCAGCAAGGACACATGAACTGACCTTCCTGGACAATATATGGAATTTCTCAAGCCCTGCATTCTACATGTCACCGAATGTATTTTATGAGCACGGGCCAAATGGGAATTTGGTTGCGCCTACATTCTATTATGCAATTGGTCCAACATTCACCGTACAATACCCATTCAGTTTGTCCCTTTACCTTAACTCTACTTTGCTAAATGGGAGATCAGCAATATTCTTCAATTATTCTCTTACAAGCAACGGAAAAACAATATCTGGTTCTTTCGATTACGCAATTTTCAATTCAACCTACGGATTGATCAATTACTCTGCTCCTGCACCAACTTACCTTGTTTCAGGTAATACAATTACTCCTACCGGTTTTATACCATATGATGCAGAAATAATGATCGGTGGACCAGGCGGAGGCTCCACGGCAGATGTACTTAATATAAACGGAACCATGTCGTTGAAATACTGGACTTCTACTGGATACATAAACGTACCATCTGCTTATGATATAGGATCTGAAACAGGTGAGACATCAACTGGTGTTAATGTATATTACAAGACCGCAGGTACTGCAATATTGACCACAGGCCCATCATTTGTGTATGGGCTATGGGGTATGGGAAATACAACTTTCTACAATTATCATGGTTCCATATGGCCATCAAACTCATTCCTATTTGTAACGCCAGGAAATCAATTCAATTCAAGTTTGGCACAGTGGGCACCTTTAACTTTGCAGGGTTCCTATAATTTCTATCTCCCAGGAAATAATTACAATGCAAGTGTAATGCTGTCTAATTACAATCCAGTAAGTGGAAACCTTTCCTCTATGAATGGTCAATTTGTTAAGCTAACCTACAACAGCAGCATGGGGGTATACACGCCATTGATGGCCATGGACAATAACCAATTGAATTACATAACTTACTATCCACCCGTAAATATGTCATTATTGTATGGAACAAGCTATTTCCCGATGGTTCTATTTAATAACAATGTGATGCTTAACCCGGTTTTTTCAATGGTTAACGATTATACATTCCCAGTTTTCCCCGCTGTATGGCTTATGAATATAAATAAATATGTAATTATAGAAAATGAACCAAACTTCATCATCCAGCCAAGCCTTTACACATCTTCGGTATACAGCTTCTCTGGCATGCCACTTTACAACTCCCTAGGTTATTGGTTATACAACACATCAAATATTGAGCTTACTGGTAATTTCATATCTGGGTTCTATTCTAAATCCCTTGCAGGATTTCCAGCAGCTAATGTCATAATTTGGAATTCCTCAAACGATGTTGTATTTGGAAACTATTTCAATGTATCCGATAGCGCTCTCCTATTATACAACGAAAATATGACTATGGCAGGCAATGTTATAGCCCACAACTACTTTGTAGCCAATATTATGGTTTATGAACCAGAATATTCAACAATAAATATGAACAGTCTCACAGAAGGATATCCGGTGGCGATATATGCTTTCTCATCAGGAAATATGATATACGATAATTACTTCAGTGAGCCACTTCTGGTGTTCAATTATCCCTACAATATTTACACTGGACTTCCAGCACTATATTATGATTTCTGGAACATAAGTTCCACAAAGGCCAGCCAAATAGGTTCATACAATGGATTCAATCTAAGCTCTAGTGAGAACATTATAGGAGGACAGTACGTATCGGGTAATTATTGGTGGAACTATAACGGATTCTTACCGTTCAATGAATCAGGATTGATTTATCTCGGTGGAGATTACTCACCTGAGCAATTCCCATACACATTAACAGTGCAGGAAACAGGTCTAGGATCGAATCCCTTCTGGTATGGCGAAGTGCCCAATGCACTGTATTCAACAATGTTCGGCTATATACCTGAATTCATGGTAAGTACTTATTCCAGCATAGTATTTGGCGTCAACAATGGAACATATGAAGTGATGGTAGGAAGCCCGGGATACATGGTAACCCAGAGTTTCCCCATAGTGAGAATAAACGGTCAGAGCCAGACTATATATGCAACATTCACACCGATTGAATATGCGGTAACTTTCATGGAACAGGGACTTCCAGCAGGTCAAACATGGAGCTTAACCGTGGATGGGAGTACATACACCACAACATCCTCCAACATAACGGTAATGCTTCCCATGGGCACATATACATATACATATTCATCAGTAAACGGTTATAAACTGGTCAATGGAACCGGTACCATTAACGTTAACATGTCAGGGATGATGGTAACCGCTATATATGTCCAAGTAATGTATCAGTAACATTCACGGAATCAGGTTTAATGTCAGGTACAGCTTGGTCTGTGACATTTAATGGAATGACTCAAACATCATCAGGGACATCCATAAGTTTCATGGTTCCAAACGGTACATACTTCTACCAGGTATCAAATGTAAATGGATACACTACTTCAAATTCACAGGGTCTTGTTTCAGTTAATGGAAACAACATAACTGTAAGCATATCATACTCACCAATACCTCCTGCACCATCTAAGTATACGGTTGAATTTGTTGAAGTCGGATTACCAAGCAACACAACTTGGAGCGTTACATTGAACGGGCAGACATTGAGTACATCTTCATCATCCATAAGCTTTAATGAGGTAAATGGAGTTTATACTTATACAGTGGGCAGCGTCTCTGGATACGTTTCAAATTCGACGTCCGGAGTAGTATCAGTGAATGGCAATAACATAGTTGTTACGTTGTACTTCCACAAGGCTACTGCTCCGCCTTCATCACCCTACACAGCACAAGGAATAATGGTAGGCTTCTTGTTCGGATTCCTCTTGACCATAATAGTTATGGCCATAGCCTTGGTTGCCGGTAGGAAGAGGAAAGAATAAATTTAATACAATATTTTATTGTTTTTTATTATTTTATTAAAATAGTTTACCGAATTTACGTTTTGCTATTCTTAATTTATAAATCTTCCAATAAATTCTCGATACAAATAGTGAATGAATTTCGAAAAATTTTAATTTGAAAAGAGTTTTAAACATTATGCTATCCATGAATGAGCAAGCTATAGGCAGGACAGCTAAAGTTGGTATCGTGGCCCTTATTCTTGTAATTCTGATCATAGGAGCTGTAGTTTATTATACACAATTGGAGAAAACAGGTGGAATAAAATCATCAAAACCGCAATTGGCTGGAAATTTTTATCCCATAACAACTTTGGGACAACAACTAATTTTGCAGATAAATCTTACATCCCCAACTAATATTACTAATGCTAATTCTATAGAATTACAGCTTTCAGGCGGAGGAATCTCGGGCGTAATAACTCTGACCTATTCGTCAACTTCCGCAGAGGTTTCGGGTGTTGTTGTTTATTATTACAATTCGCAGAAAAACTGTTGGTGCAAACTTTGTTAACCCAGGAAATAAGGAAGTTGGGTTAAATGGAGTGAATTTCGTCGAAAACCATGATACTTATATATTTATCTATCGCCAGCATCGGGATTCTCGTCATGGGCTGGAGTTCAAATAACATTCATAGATCCAAACTACACAGGTACAATTGTTTATTCAGTTCCGAGTTAGTTTTTAAAATTTTCTATAGTTTATTGCAACAGCAACATTTCTTTATTTATAAATGATAAGGGTGTATGAAAGTTTTCAATAATATACTTGAAACTATAGGGAATACGCCCATAGTTAGGTTAAATAAAATCCCGGAAAAAGATATGAAAATATATGCTAAATTAGAATTCTTTAATCCTAGCGGAAGCATAAAAGATAGAATGGCCTATTATATAATTCGAAAAGCAGAGGAGGAAGGTAAAATTAACGGGATTATCGTTGAAAATAGCTCGGGAAATATGGGAGCATCCCTTGCAATGATTGGAGCTGTTAAGGGGTACAGAATTATAATTACCATTCCAGATAAAATGAGCCAGGAAAAGATCAACTTGATGAAGGCTTTTGGAGCAGACGTTATAGTAACTAAAACAGATGTTCCCTATGATTCACCAGAAAGTTATTATTCCATGGCGAGAAAAATATCGGAAGAATTTGGAGCATATTATCCGGATCAATACAATAATCCATATAACATAGAAGCTCATTATAAGATAACCGGTCCTGAAATTTGGGACCAAATGGATGGGCAAATTGACATTCTAGTTGCGGGAATAGGGACCGGAGGTACAATATCTGGAGTAGGTAAATATTTAAAGGAGAAAAATCCGGAAATCAAGGTTATCGGAGTTGATCCTGAGGGTTCCGTGTTTTATAATTATTTTAAAGAAAAGAAGCTCATTAAACCTCACGTATACAAAGTTGAGGGAATAGGAGAAGATTATCTCGTTAAGGATGTTGATTTTTCAGTAATTGACGATATCATTCAGGTAAATGATAAGGAATCCTTCAATATGGCAAGAAAATTGGCATTTGAAGAGGGAATATTTGCTGGAGGTTCATCAGGGTCTGCAATGGTTGCTGCATTAAAGGTGGCAAAGGAAAATAAAAATAAAAACATCCTGGTAATATTTCCAGATTCGGGAGATAGGTATTTAAGCAAAATATATAATGATGAATGGATGATTAAAAATGGATTCATGGAGGCAGATGAATGAGATTTACAACAAGGGTTATCCATTATGCAGAGGAGCCTGATTATGGAAGGTCAGGAGATGTAATACATCCCATACACCTATCTACAACATTTGCCAGAACAGATCCGGAGGAACCTACGGGAGGCTTTGAATATACCAGAACTTCAAATCCTACCAGGTTAATGTTCGAATCAAAAATAGCTGCAGCAGAAAATGGTAAGTATGGATTGGCATTTAGTTCAGGGTTAGCTGCTGAAACCACAATTTTAGCATCTCTTCTTGAAAAGGGATCGAAGGTAATAGCGCATGAAGACCTTTACGGTGGTACTTCTCGCTTATTCGAGAAAGTTTTTACTAAATTCGGAATTACATATGAAAAAATTAATTTAAAGGACCCTAGAAATCTAGAATCAATTAAAGGATTATATCAGATGGTTTGGCTAGAAACCCCCTCCAATCCTTTACTGGGAGTAATAGATATTAAGGAGATATCAAGGATCGCGCACGAAGAGGGTGCTTTAGTTGTGGTTGATAACACATTTGCGACGCCTGCCCTCCAAAACCCATTGAATTTTGGGGCAGATATCGTTCTACACAGTACAACAAAATACATAAACGGCCATAGCGATTCATTAGGCGGGGCTTTGGTTTTGAACGATGATACTTTATTTGAAAAATTAAAGTTTCATCAAAATGCCATAGGTTCCGTATTATCGCCATTTGATTCTTATTTGAGTGCCAGAGGACTCAAAACTCTTGAATTGAGAATGAATGTTCATAGCAGTAATGCTATGGAAATTTCAAAGTTTTTAAAAGATCATGAGAAAGTTGAGAAGGTCTATTATCCGGGTTTGGAAGAGCATGAAGGGCATAGGATTGCTAGAATGCAAATGAAAGAATTCGGTGGAATGTTGAGCTTCAGATACAAAGGGGAAACAAAGTCATTCTTGAAGAGATTGAAATATTTCTATTTAGCAGAAAGTCTGGGAGGAATAGAATCATTAATAGAAGTGCCATATTACATGACTCATTCGAGCCTCCCAATGGAAGAAAGAATAAAGCTAGGAATTGACGATAAATTGATCAGGGTTTCTGTTGGAATTGAGAATATTGAGGATTTATTGGAAGATTTACAAAATTCCCTTTAACTTTTTTAATTTATTTTAATTTTAATGTGCCTAAAATAGAAAATGCTTATATAATTAAAACTATAAACTCTTATGTCCAATGAGCTTAGAAGAAACTCCATAGGTTTTTGGGGAGTTGTTTTTATGCAGTTTCTGTTATATTCCCGGCCGGTGCCTTTGCAATTACCGGTGTAGCAGCTATGACTTATGCTGGAGAAACAGCCCCATTAGCTTTTTTAATAGGGGGTATTACATTGTTCCTTGCCATCATTCCAGTATACGTATTTTCTTCAAGGATATCCAATGCAGGAGGCTATTATAAGTTCGTTGAAGCCGCAACCCAGGAAAAGTATATTTCAAAAAGCGTCGGTTTTTGGCACGCATTCTGGATAATTGGTGATATGATAGCAGCATCAATAATAGTGGGATGGTTCACTTGGGTAGGACTTAGTAGCCTATTTGGATATAACCTTCCCTTTTATATGGTTATTATTCTTTCGTTTATAGTTCCAATTCTTTATTTAATTGTTGGATATTTTGGAATAAAATTTGCATCATGGACCGCAATACTAATAGGGTTAATACAGATCGTATTCTTTACTTCAGTGGCATTGATGCTCATATTAAAAACTCATTACAACGGGATGCAATATTTCAACGTATCAAATTCAATCAATGGACTTTATGGTTTCTTCCTAGCTATGGTTGTTGGGGCGTTCCTCGCATATGGTGGATATGGATCCGTTGTATCTCTTGGTGAAGAAGCAAGGTTATCAAAAACAAGTATTAAGAAAGCAATAATCGTAGCCTTGGTAATAATGGTTACATTTGATACTTTGGTTGTTTACAGTATAGTTGCTGCCGCAGGACCAAATCTTTCTCAGGCAATTTCAACTTCGGCACCGGGTTTATATGAAGTCACCTTTTATTACGGGACAAATTTAGCTTTGGTGGCATTCTTGCTTGTGGTAATAGCACAGATATTTTCACCGGTTATTTTTGGGAACAGTGGAGCCAGGACACTTTTTTCACTAGCTAGGGACGGTCTGTTGCCGAAAAGCCTTTCTAAGGTCCATGAAAAATATAAGAGTCCGCATATTGCTACATTAGTTGTATTTTTCATTTTGATTGCTGGGATTCTTTTAACATTAGGACCATTAGTGATGCTTTACGGAGAATCAAATGGGAGCTTTTTCGCGTGGGTAATTTGGGGTACGGCCATTACAATTTTTACACTTCTCTACCACATAGTGGTTAACCAAACACTTCCATTATTCCTGAGAAGGATCAGGGAGAAATTTGACATAATTAAAATACTATATGCCATAATTGGCCCTACGATAGCGTCCGTTATTATGATCATAGCAATATATTATTCACTTGCTGGTCTCACAGCACCATTAAATATAGTTTACATTATGATTCCATCCTGGATAGTTATATCTCTAGTAATAATATATATAAGAAGGAACAAAACAGCGGTGGAACATTACATGAGGCTAACAGAGTGATAGAATGGTAAAGCCGGAGTTTAGAAGGTTACCCCTGGTGGTAGAGTCCACCGAGGGTAATTATATAATTTCTGGAGGGAAAAAATATCTCGATATATCCGGATCAGCAATGACGGTGGGTTATAATTTTCTAGATAAATTGCCATCACCTGTAAGTCTCCTGGTTTATGACAACGTATATACCAAAGAGTTAACTGATAGATTAACCAAAATTTCTGGATTTGAGAATGTTGCATATGCAACAAGCGGAACTGAGGCTTGTGATGCTGCTTTATCAAGATGGGAAAGACCAATAATTTCATTAGAAGGAAGCTACCATGGTTTATCTCATCTTACCTATAAGGTATCTAATGGGTCTGGTATAGATATTAAAAATTCAATAATACATCTTAAGGTTGACAAAAGGAGAGACCAGGTTGAAGATCCTATAGAATATAATGAAGGACTTTTAAAAGAGGCTAAAGCGAATATGAATTTGGAGGAGGCAATCATAATATTTGAACCCATACAATCAGATGGAGGTATGTTAGTCATTTCTGAGGAATTTCTTAAATACATAAAAGAAAAGGTATGGGAATTCAATTTGAAGGTTATAATTGATGAGGTGTACACAGGATTTGGTAGATCAGGTTATATTCTTTATAGCAAGAAACTGGATATAAAACCAGACATGGTATGTTTAGGAAAAGGCATGGCTGCAGGCTTACCCAGCGGAGCAGTATTATATAATGGAGAATGGGGCCTGCCATACCACGGTGCACTCTCTATGCAAGGGGGCAATATGGCAACATCGTTTGCTTCTTTAAAAGTATTGGATTTCCTTACCGAAGAAAAGTTGTATGGTGTCAGAGAACAAGGTGAATGGGTAATTCGAGAAATAAGAAAAATTAATTCTCCCCATGTTTTTGAAGTAAGGGGTAAAGGATATATGATAGGAATTGAGGTTGGTGATAAGGACAGGTTTGATCATGAAAAAGCAAATGAAATTAGAAAGAAACTTTATGAGAATGGTGTCATAATTACACTAGTCGGAAAACATAACAACATAATAAAAATAACACCACCTTTAACTATCACTCAATCAGAAATACTAACACTTATTGAAAAACTAAAGATTGCCATTTCGTAGACTGGAATTCCCGTGAATTTCAAAAATTATTCACATTTAGTATTTTTTAATTGGATTTATATATTTAAAAGTCCTTTAATGTTATTTGAAAAGCAGTCTATGACAATAAAACATGAAAGATGATTTTTCATAAAATATAAATATATAGAATTATCTCCCTTCTTTGGAGGTTATTAATTATGTATAATTACAAAAGGGGGATTATCGTCCTAGCTGTAATTTCATTGATGATATTCACCCCACTGATGGCAATATTCCCTCTAACCTCAGCGCAAAATACAGTATCATCTCCAGTCGGCACTGTAACTTTCAATCCCTCCGGCGGGGCATTCCCCGGTCAAATAGTTACTTACACATGGTCAGGGCTACCTGGAAACCTAACACCACCAGTATATGTAACAGTTTATCTAAACGGTGTGCCATATTCAACAGGACTAGCGAATTATTCCACGAGTCTTAATGGAGGTACTTTAACTGGTTCTTTTGTAATGCCAAATGACCAGCCTGGAACGAATTTTATGGTTTCTCTAAGCTATAAAGATAGTGCGAATAATTATGGTGTTTCTTCGTCAACATCCTCAAGCGGTTCAGTGAATGTTTATGCCTCACCTTTGCTCCCAGGAAAAACTGTTGGTACTAATTCAGCCTCAACATTAACAGGAGTGCCATATACCGTACTTGCAACTGTAAATTTTACAAAAAATCCGAGTAAATTCTATAAATATAATGCAGATGGTATTAGTGGATATGATGCGGGATATGTAAACTCTACTTACAATGTTAGTTCCCAAACTACAACAGTATACCCGAAGGTAAACCAGACACTCTACACGAATGAAATGTGTACACCATTTTGAGAAAAATCAAAAATTCAATTCTTTGAACAATAGTCAGAATGTTACGGTAAATGCAACAGCTTATGAGACCAATAAGCAATTACAACTTTCACTTGCTGCTTCCTCAAACTTTAATTCAACTTTTACCGGATACTTTAATAATACCAAAGGTACAAAATATGCGGTAAATATAACCTCAATATATTTGAAGGGTTATATAAATCAAACTGTAGAAGGAACACCAGTCAATTTCGAAGTTTCTGTTTATTATTCAAACCTAATAGCTAAGTCAGACAGGTACATATACAGGCACAGGGCAGTTCTTTGCACTTGCACCGAAACAATTAATAAAGAATTTTACAGGTTCAGCATCTGTTACATGGGATATTACTTCCCTAAGCGTGATGTATATTAACCATAAAAATTACGTCAATATAACCTACACATTATCTGTTAAATTAATCGGGGATGCCAATCAGAATTTAGTTTATCTAAACGCACAGTATCTTAATTCCAATCCTGTTACAGCAAGTTATGTACTAACACCTAGTACCAGTAGTAAACTACCAGTACCATTTGTATCATATAAAGTCGATACATTGACCGTTCAGGCCGGATATACATTCTACGGTGCTGAAGTAGATCTTGAAAATCCAGGAATAGCTGGCATAATATATAACAAGATTATGAGTTCAACATTTAGTTCACCCTTGATAAGTACAACCATGTTCTCTAATTTTACAAAGTTAGCAATCTCGACGCTAGCTCCCGGTTATACTGTGATATTTAATCAAACCGGAAAGACAACAGTCTATGTACCTCAATCTAACTTGACAATAGCAGGTTACGTAAATATAACCTTAAAATCCATCAATTATTCTCCAGGTGTTGCATATA
>Ga0074075_12834_pt1 | contig 16833 bp, 15 predicted proteins | sample YNPg_E_FD_63712 | JGI IMG/M metagenome (GOLD analysis project Ga0074075, IMG submission 63712) | Hot spring microbial communities from Beowulf Spring, Yellowstone National Park, Wyoming, USA - YNP_Beowulf Spring_E v2 (version 2) | ecosystem: Environmental > Aquatic > Thermal springs > Hot (42-90C)... | reverse complement strand
ACACCTATCATATGCATAGTGGAGCTTGGGCTTCACAGCATCATTTAGGGACCTCACGGGTTCACTGATCCCCTTCAGCTCCGCCCCCTCGTGTCAGGACGCACCCACCCACAAGGCTTGGAAGCACCACGCGGTCCCACCAGGCCACGCGGGAAGCGCCCTCCATCCTCAGTTTGATGTATTTCCTCCCACCAACCCACTTCTCGGTGTACCCGAACCTCATCCTCATGTAGAGGTTTATGGCCGCATTGAGTTGCCTATCTATTCGGAGACCGCACCCACCACACACGAAGACATCTGCCCCATTCAGGTCTCGATTGAACCACCCACACCTGGAGCAGTAGGAGGATGAGCCGTAGGGGTCGAGCTCCTTCACCCCGGCCTCACCCAGCCTCCCTTCGAGTATCCTTGCGATACCCCGCCAGTCACTCCTCGAAATCCTCCGGTTCCAGATACGCGAGCGTGTGTACATCCCCTGCTTTTTGAGCTCTTCGAGGCCCACCGGGCCACACACCGACTGCATTACACGCGTGATTTCGAGCTGGTGCTTCCCCGCACGGTTCCTCTCCCTTTTCGAGTACTTTGAAAGAACTCTTCTTGCTTTTTTCGAATGTGAAGCCCTCCTCTGCACACTACGCCTCTTCTCGAAGGATGAGGTGTGCACCGATGCGAGCTTCGATGTGTCTATCCTCACCCACCCCGTCTCGGGTGAGTAGCCGTCCAGGGAGAGGAGGTTGAAGTCCCACGCAACGCTGGGGTTGCTGTTTTGAGTGTCTTCGTAGTGTACTGGGAGGTGCACCTTTTCAAGCGTGATTACTGGCTCGCGGAGGCCGGCTGAGGACACCTCGCTTGGTAGCTTGAAGTATCTAGCTGAGAGGTCGAGGTACACGTACTCACCGGGTTTAACTGTCACCCTGAGTTTTTCACCTTCAAGCTTTATGAGTGTTTGTTTGGCTCTGGCGAAGAGTCTTTTGGCGGTGGGCCTCCTCCTCTTTCTTTCTCCTTTAACATAGTTTTTCTCCACGACTTAAAGATGGAGTACGCGGTCTTTATGGCTGAGTCCACCCAGTGCGCCGCGTAGGGCCACTCTTGGAGTAGGCTGTCCCTGAGCTCCTTCTTATACTCCTTGCTGTGGATGTCCACTTTATACTTGGGTATGAGCCTCCACTGCTTCTTACCCTTCACCTTTTTCTTCTCCCACTCTAGGGCGCCCCAGAGTTCCTTGAGCACGCGGTTCACAGCGTCCCTGTACGCTTGTAGCAGCGGTTCAAGTTGTTCTCCACAATCATATTCAAGCGAATAGCTTCTCAGCACGCCTGTAACCCCATATAGCATAAATCCATTTAAACCTATCTATATTGAAACCGCTGACAACGGCTCAAACTAAAAACGCTACTAATAGGAGCGGTGACTTAGGGTTTGCACAAGCCGCTTACCACGTGGATTGATATGGTTAAAACATGAGTTATTCTCATAAAGCCGTATCGTTTACGGGCGATTTAGACGTTTGCTATTGGCTGATTAAAACACTAGTTATATTGGGTCAGTCATAGGACCTCTATTTTTGGTGATGTGTTTAAACATTTTTCGACTGTGAACCTTAAATTTGAATTGTGTTTTGACGAAAGGTATTTAGGTGGCATTATCTCACTCTATACTATGTTTAAACTGCCCCAATCTGAATATGAGGGAAGGATAGGTCGTCTTCGGGGACTTATGTCCAGTAAGGGTCTTGACGCGGTGTATATGAGTGGGCCTACTAATTTAAAGTATTTCTTAGGGTTTAATTATCTGCCAACTGAGAGGGCTGCAGCGATTATAGTGCCTAGGGAGGGCGAGATAACCTTTTTTGGGCCTATTATAGAAAAGGATCACCTGCCCTATCAGACCAAGCTTATAACAAGGGTGTTCACCTACATGGATTATCCGGGTGAAGTACACCCCATGAAGCTGTTCGCTGGTTGGCTGGAGCAGATCGGGTTGACGGGTAAAAAGATCGGTGTGGACAACCCCGCTTTCTACAGTAGCCCTTACGGCTACAAGGGTCCGCTCCTCTCTGAGCTCGTGCCCAACACGTCGTTTATCCCTGTGGGGGACGACCTCTACGAGATGCGCATCATCAAGTCTGAGAATGAGTTGTCGCTGATTAGGGAGAGTGTCAGGTGGGGGCATGTGGCCCATGAGTTACTACAGAAATATGTTGCGCCTGGTGTGTACGACTTTGAGGTGGCTGCGAGAGCATCCCTGGAAGCGTCGGTGAAAATGAAGCGTGAGCTTGGCCCAGAGTTTAAGGCGACCACCGCGAGCCCCCTAATAGCCCACGCTGGGATAAGGGGCCAAGTGGGCGAAGCGTCAGCCTTCCCCCACGCCTTAAGCATAGAGCGCCCAATAAGGAAGGGGGATATAATAGGGACGGGTGCGAGCGCGGATGTGGGGGGATACCACAGTGAGTTGGAACGCAACCTATTCATGGGGGAGCCAAGCGAGAAGGTGCGTAAATATCATGAGATAGCGCTCAAAATGCAGGAGGCGGCCTTCCAAGCTTTGAAGCCGGGTGCGAAGTGCTCTGACGCTGATAAGGCTTCCTATAGGGTTGCTAAGGAGTATGGTGTGACAGATTTCCTCCGCCACCACTCCGGTCACGGGATGGGTCTTGAGGGCCATGAGCCACCCTTCCTAGATGTGGGTGAGCAAACGGTGCTAAAGCCGGGGATGGTGTTCAGCTGTGAGCCAGGCATATACATCCCGGGGCTGGGTGGGTTTAGACATTCGGACACCATAATAATAACCGAGGACTCAGCGGAATGGGTTAATAAGTATCCACGGGACACCGACTCACTGGTCGTTAAGTGCTGAAGTGGGTGGTGTGGATGGGGCTGGCCACCTACGCCGCTAGGAGGGCGGTAACCAGCGTGATACTCTTCTTCGTATCGGTGAGTATAGCTTTTTTTATATTCCGCCTACTGGGCAACCCGGTGGCAATCATGGTTGGCCCCGGCCTCCCACCTGGGGCGGCTCAGGTGTTAACAGCTGAGTTCGGGTTGAATAAACCCCTCTGGCTCCAATTCGTACTCTTCTGGAGGAACTTTTTCCATGGGAACTTGGGTGATTCGTTCGTCTATACTGGTACACCCGTGCTCCAAGTTATATTCCCAACCAGGTTTATTAACACGGTTGTGTTGATGGGTAGCGGTATGCTCCTCTCCTACTTGGTGAGCATACCGCTTGGTTTGCTGGCTGGTAGAAGGTACGGCTCTATGCTTGACAGGGGTTTCAGCGGGTTGAGCGTGGTTTTGATCTCTCTCCCAGCCTTCTGGCTCGCGCTGATAATCCTCCTCGTGTTGGGCTTCTACTTGGGGTGGATACCTCTGGGGGGCACGGTGACGCTGAATAGGACCTTCAGCTCTTGGTGGTCTTATGCTGCTAACTATATGCATCACCTGATTGGGCCTATGATTTCCATAGCTGTCTTCTTCTTTGGTTCTAACTTCCTTATAACCCGTGCCTCTTCGGCCAATGTTTTAAGGGAGAACTTCATTAGGACGTTTGAGGCTGCGGGTGTGGGTGAAGGAACAATCGTTTTCAGGCACGGCCTCAGGAACGCTATTTTACCGGAGCTATCGTTCATGGCGGTGCAGATGTCCTTTCTAGTCGCTGGAGCCATATTCACGGAATCCGTTTTTTCATGGGATGGTATGGGCTCCCTTATATATCTCGCGGTTCAAAACTCCGACTATCCAGTGCTTCAGGCAACGTTTATCTTTATAGCGATAGTTGTCATCGCCTCGAACTATATAGCGGATATACTTTATGGGCTAATCGACCCGCGGGTGAGATACGATTAAAGCCTTCATGAGGCGTATGCTTCGAAGCCCCCCAGCGGTGGCTGGCTTCATCGGAACCCTATCCTTCACTGTACTCGCGATCTTCGGCCCGCTAATCGTGGGTCAACAGCAAATCCTCAACACGTACACCCCGTTTTCACCACCAAGCTTAGCTCACCCCTTCGGCACAGACTATGCTGGCCACGACATACTAAGCCTTTTAATCTATGGGACTCAGAGGTCGGTGTTGATAGGCTTCTTGGCGGGACTTTTCACGATGGTTATCGGCATCCTAGTGGGCTTGGTCGCGGGCTATCTTGGAGGGGTGTTGGAGGAGTTTCTGATGCGTGTCACCGACTTGTTCATAATTATGCCCAGCATAGTGCTCGCCATAATCTTGGTTTCTCTACTTGGGCCCTCGGATTATAACATCATCCTCGCGATAAGCCTGACGAGCTGGATGAGTGTTGCGAGGATAATCCGCTCGGACACCCTGACGCTCAAATCGAGGACGTTTGTTGAGGCGGCTAAGATTTCCGGTGCGAGGACGTTCTACGTATTGAGAAGACATATTCTACCAAATGAGGTGCATATGATTACGTCGAACACCCTGCTTGCGGTGGCTGGGGCGGTTGTGATTGAGGCGGGCTTGAATTTTCTTGGGATAGGTAACGTGAGTCAGGTGAGCTGGGGAATCGTCCTCTACCAGGCCGAGCTCAATGGAGCCGTTGTTACCGGGGCCTGGTGGGACATCGTGTTCCCAGGGCTATTTATAACACTGTTCGTACTCTCCGTGTCCCTTTTGGGAAGAGGGCTTGAGAGACTGCTCGACCCACGTGGAGGGGTTGGGGGTGTTAGGGCGAGATGAGTGAGGGCGATGTGCTCCTAGAGGTGCGGGACCTGTGCGTGGTATATGAGTCACTGGATGCTAGGATTAGAGCGGTTGACCACGTTGACCTAACGCTTAGAAGGGGTGAAACCCTGGCGCTCGTGGGTGAGTCTGGATGCGGTAAATCCACCCTTGGGAACGCGATCATCGGCATCCTACCAGCCAATGCTGAGGTTAGCGGGGAAATCTTGTTCGAGGGAGTCAATATTGTCTCCCTACCGAGAAAGCGGATGAGGAGGATTCGGTGGGAGAAGATTGCCATGGTCTTCCAGAACGCCCAGAACTCGCTCGACCCAACACTGAGGGTGGGCGACCAACTCGTCGAGGTGATTCTTGCGCACAGAAGTATTCCGCGCGTAGAAGCGCAGAGGAGGGTTAAGGAGCTATTCAGCCTGGTGGGTTTACCACCGGATTACTATAGGAGCTACCCCCATGAGTTAAGCGGGGGCAGCCGGCAGAGGGTTATAATCGCGATGGCGTTATTACTCAACCCACAGTTACTCATAGCCGACGAGCCCACAACTGGTCTCGATGTCTCGGTGCAGCTACAGATACTCAACCTACTCAAAGATATAAAGCAGAGATTCCAGATGTCGATGATATTTATAACCCATGATATAGCGGTGGCCAATTACGTGTCTGATAGGATGGCTGTAATGTACGCTGGGCAAATAGTTGAGGCGGCACCCTCTCAGGCGTTGCTAGCAAAACCACTTCACCCATACACCATAGCCCTAACCGAAAGTCTACTCACCCTGGATAGGAGGGTTAAAAAGCAGCCCATAGCTGGCTTCCCACCCGACCTATCGAAGACTATAACTGGGTGTAGGTTTGCTGAGAGATGCAGGTTTGCGGTTGACGAGTGCAGGAGGGAGGAGCCACCCATGGTGGATGTTGATGGTAGGGTATCAAAGTGTTTCTTCGCGGAGCAGATAAGTAATAAGGTGGTTGGATATGATTATCGCGGAGACTAGGGATGTCACGAAGAGGTTCACCCTGAGGACGGGTCTACGCGACTGGATAATGAGGCGTAGGATCATCCTCACCGCGCTGAGGAGTGTCTCCGTAACCATACCTGACAAGAAAATCATTGGCTTGGTGGGTGAAAGCGGCAGCGGTAAAACAACCCTTGGGAGAATACTCGGCGGCCTTGAGCCCCCAAGCGAGGGCACAGTTGAATTCATGGGTAGCGCTTTATACGGGGACCACTCGTCTCCCACAGGCAAAATTCAATTCGTGTTCCAGGACCCTTGGGCTGCTGTGAACCCTCGATTCACGCTTTCACAAATAGTCGAGGAGCCCCTGCTCCTACTCGGCTACAAACCCTCCGAGAGGGTCAGCCTAGCTAGGGAGGCGTTGAGCAGTGTGGGTCTACCGCAGGATGAGCAATTCTTGGGGAGGCATCCCTGGGAGCTGAGCGGGGGGCAGCTGCAGAGGGTGATCATTGCGAGGGCTGTGGTGAGTAGACCCGCACTTATAATCGCAGATGAACCCGCATCCATGCTGGACGTATCACTCAGGATAGGCGTTCTAAACCTGATTATGAGCCTAAGGGATAGCTATGGCACGAGCTTTCTCTTTATAACCCACGACCTAGCTCAGGCCATGTATGTTGCCGACTACCTATACGTGCTCTACTTGGGTGAGATCATGGAGGAGGGACCCACCGAGTCTGTTCTGCGACAACCCCTGAACCCATATACGCTTTCCCTCGTGAAGTCGATACCCACGATTGGCTCTAAGAAGCTTGAGGCCATCAGGGGGGAGGTGCCCTCACCAATCAAGCTGCCAAGCGGGTGTGGGTTCAGTACTCGTTGCCCAATCGCCTCAACTGTGTGCAGAACGAGTCATCCGGAGCTAACAAAAAGAGGGGAGGATAGGAAGTCTAGGTGCCTTCTACAGTGAGCTAACGCCTGCGTAGAAGGGTTGCCGCGGCTGCACCGATTATTATCACCACTACGGCTATACCCACGTATAGGTAGGTGGAGTTGTTGTTAGTGGTGGGGGCACTTATGAATCCGTATTTTACGAGGAGCTGGTGTGCGAGGGTGGGGTTGTATGAATAGTTGGGTAGGTTGGGGTTGACTAATCCAGGATTCCACTGCTGGGTGACGAACACGTTCGGCATGGGGTAACCTCCTCCATATGCGTCTATAACAGCTGTCTTATTTATGGCGTAGGCGATGGCCTGTCTAAAGTGGAGGTTGTTAGTGGGATACTCACGCAGGTTAAAGTATAGGTACATCATCCAGAGGTCGGGTGACTTGAGCACTTCAACACTGTTCGGATAGGAGTTCAGGGCGGCTGCGGCTAGGTTTGGAGGTGTGGCGTAGAGTTCAGCGTCGGCAACACCCTTCTCAATATCAAGCACCCTGACTGACTCCTGGTTAACCACCTCGATATCGAACCCTGAAAGCTTGGGTACACCCTTAAGCCAGTAGTGTGGGTTGGCCACGAGCTGTATGCTTTCACCCGGAACACGGGACTGGAACATGAATGGCCCACTACCGATTGGGTCGGGGTTGGGCCAACTCAGATTCTTATTGTACCATATGCTTTCGGGGACTATTGGGATGGTTGTCATGGCGCTGAGCAGCCCAGCGTATGGCTCGCTTAGGTGGAAAACCACAGTGTAGTTGCTAGGCGTGGTTATGTTATTAATCATATCCACAAAATCGTAGAATAGTGGTGCCTTATACTTGAGTATGAACTCATATGTGAACGCCACGTCCTGCGCGGTGAGTGGTTCACCGTTCTGGAAGGTGACGTTGTCCCTTAGATTTAGCGTGTAGGTTTTACCCCCGTTGGTGATAGAGTAGTTGGTCACAAGCCATGGGATTATTGAAAGGTTGGGTGCATATCTGAAGAGTGGGTCGTATATGAGTAAGGTGACGAATTCTCCCCTCACACTTGTCTGGGCAAATGGGTTAAGGTGCTCTAAATCCGCCGGGTAGGCTAGGGTGAACACGCCCCCAGATTGATTGTTGGCTGGGTGTAGATACATGGCGGACCAGGGGTTGAGCTGGGTGAATTCGCCCCCAGGCATCACGACGTATCCCTCGAAGGCCTTGCTCACGAGCTGGGTGTTTATATCGTTGTACAACCCGATCATGGGGAGTTGCTGGGCCACGATGTCCTCCATCTTATAGAGACCCTGAACGAACTGTGTATGGTTCGCGGCTTCAAGGGTCTGATTTGTGAGCTGGTCGAGTGTGGAGTTCTGGAAACCCGTGATGTCGTAGCCGTTTGGGTAATTGTTCCAGCTCTGGAACGCCTCAAACATAAGGCTGGGGAACGGGGCCGCGGAGTAGGCGTTGAGGTAGATGGTGAAGTTATGGTTCGTCTGAACCTCTGGGTATAGTTCAGCGGGTCCTTCCTCCAATAGCTGGACATTTAAACCCACAGCCTTAAGCTCATTGTACACCACCTGAGCAGCCTCATAGTCAGGTGGGAAGAAGTTGAGAGTCTTGATGGTGATCACAGGCGCACTAGTCTGGGCGTTTAGAGAGCCTATTAATCCTAGGGGTAAGAGTGCGGCAAAACCTAAAAGAACCGAGGCTAGCACTGCCAAAATATGTCTGCGTTTCATGGTTGAGATATATGTAAAATAATCCACCTTAAATACTTTTCGAAACTATCCCGGGATTATCCGATAAGAGATACACAATCAATCCTCTTCCTACATAATAATCCCAATTATTTGCTCCAATCAAAAAAATGTTTACTATCATAAACCACTGTGTGAGATACACGCCTTAGGCAGGTCTGCCATGAATATCTCAATTCGATTATCGCAGACTAACTGGTATCAAATATATGGGTTGACAGCCCTGTAAGCTACCCTGTCTCAGAGGGTTATGCTCCCTGCGTTAACACGAACCATCCCCTCCCAATCCGAAAACAAGGGAGTAGTGGTATAATGAGAAGCACCCTAGTGGTGATGCGGGGAGGAGGTGTTACAACCACGCCGCTATCACTACTAGTTAGTGAGGAAGAACACACGTGTTTATCCTGGTCATTGGAAGTGGGTAGCGACTCACTATATTTTGTGTTGATTGAAAACTTTCGAGCCTATTTTTATCTCCGTAGACCCCTAGTGGGTGGCACTCTGTTGAGGTGTTCGAGTTGGTCTGGAATCCCGTTGGACCCGGCTATCTCTTTGTAAACAAAGGCGGAGGGGTTCCAGAACAGACTCTTGTTTGTGTAGTCCACCCTTAATAATCCGAAGCGTGGGGTGAACCCCGATGCCCATTCGTAGTTGTCGGCTAATGACCAGTGCAGGTAGCCTTTCACGTCGGCTCCCCGTCTTAACGCCTGATAGACTTGGTAGATGTGGCTCACCAAGTAGTAGGGCCTCTGATAATCTGCTTCATCCGCTATCCCGTTCTCGGTCACGTAGAGAGGGAGCCCATATTTCTCCCAGTATTTCACGAGCACGTTCCCTAACCCCTCTGGGTAGAACTCCCATCCAAAATCGCTTGTAGGCCTCCCATCCGCGCTTAGCGAGTTCCTCTCACACGCATGACCGTAACCGCGCACCACCACGTATCCCTCCCCCGCCTTTCTCACGACAGACCTAGTATAGTAGTTGACCCCTATCCACTCCAGCCTACCCTTGAGGTCATCCCTGTAACCCCCCAGATCCCCGTTAACTATGGCTTCAAAGAACCTCCACCTATTGTCGAACTCAGCTTTTGACGCCACATCCGCGTCACCTGCGGTTAACCCCTGAAAGTCGGAGTTTGCGTATATGATGCCCACAGGCTTCTTATGAGTCTTTAACACATCGAAGGCCCTCGCATGTGCTTGAACCATATTATACATAGCCCTGCTCGAGTGTGCGAAGCTTAGATAGCCCGGTGGGAAACCGCTCTTGACACTGGTGTATCCGGCTCCCCACACAACGTTTGGCTCATTCATAGTTGAGTAGGCGTCAACGAGGTCGTCCAGCTTCCAGCTTATATATGCAGCGAACTTCGCGAACTCCACCACTGTTCTGGTTGATAGCCACCCAGTTCTCTCCGTTTTCTCACCCCTCCTAACCGCCACTGGGTCGTGGATCCAGAGTGGCAGAGGCCAGTGGTAGAGGTTCAAGACGAACTCTATCCCACGCCTCTTCAGGTCGGAGAAAATGGTTCTGTAGTGTTCGACCGCATCCTTGCTTGCGATGGCATCCATCTTCTCAAGCTGCGATTGGCTAACATCCACGTGGGTCACCATGTCCCCCCTCTGCTCGATGTCCACTTGCACATCAAGGGTGGGCTTAGGGAATACCCTGCTCCACTCCACCCCTATCCTAGCGATCTTTAGCTCCATCCTCTCCGCTGCATCATGGAACTCCCTGAACCTGTGCCAGTAGGCTGGACCATACTCTGGGAGGTCGCCGCTCACCACGCCAGCAGCTATATTCTCCTTGTCGTGAACCCATGCGAACCAGTCACTATTAGGGTCCTCACTACCCGGCAGACCCATCTCCGATTGGAAACCAGCCTGCGACCATCCAAATCTAATCCCCGGTAGGGAAATCATCAACTTGGATATTTATAACCCTTTTTAAATCTACCTGCCAACTTGAGGAGGGTGATGAGTGGTAGCCAACCGTGTTTGCCACCAGATGTGAAGGTGGTGGGGCCTCACCCAAGCTACGAGCACTTCTCCTCCATTATCATATAACCCTCGTGATCTCTTTTGGGGTTATGATGTGACCGTTTTCGCTGTTTCTCTCTAGGAACTCTATGTAGCTTTGGTCTATTGTTAGGAATTTAAGGTTGTTCGCTTGAGCGGTGCTGTAGAGTAGATTATCGATGTAGTCGCTGTGTCCTTTCTTGTAGAGTTCTACGGCTCGGATGAATGCGTCTGAAGGTATGGGTAGGTGTTTATAGCTAGCGTGGACTGATTCTATCCCCATCATCACTTTGCTGAGGTTCTCTGGTCTAGTTACCTTTAGTATTTTCCACATCGCCTCAAGTATACTGAGCTCGGAGTAGTACACCTCAAAACGCCTGAAATGAGGTATTGTATCCATTACCTCTTTCTCAACCTCGACGCCGAGCGCGGGTAGGATAAAACTTGTGTCAATGAGCACCTTCAATGCGCTTTTTCTGCTCAGCAACACTCTCCTCCTCCAACTCCTTGAGCGTGATCCTACAGAACTTTTCACCGTGAATCGAAAGCCATACGGCATCCATGAGGGGTGTCATGATTATCTTGTCGCCCTCTACATCAAGTTTCATTAGCGTGTTTTCACTTATCCCAAGCTCCTTAGCTATCTTCTTCGGAATAACAAGCGTTCTCTTCTTACCAATCCTAACCAGCAAATCAGAAACCACCAGATAAGTTAATTATTTCAGAATAATAAATCTATCCGAAAAATAATGACAATCGACGAAAACTAGTAATAATCCACTGCTGGGGCCCTCAACATGCCCAGTTTTTTGTCCCATCGGGGGATTCACGTTCCGATAAAACCTGCGAAAGGTGGTGGTTGGCTTTAGTGTTAGCTTTGGATTAGTGCTCAATCCTCATATCTTATTTGTGTTGAGTTATGCACTAATAGCTACCCTGCGTGTTGTGGTCTTAGGATATAGTTTTACTCGCCGTCAAGGGTATCAGCATACGTGTTTATAAGGTTTCCAAAACCTCACCCCTCACACGGTGGATCAAAATTTGTGTTTGACGCTGATTGCGCCCCACGTACGAATTTTGGGTCTACCGTTCAGGGCGGGGCAACATACTCCATCCGGGTGTTTAACTCTGCGGGGTTGAGGAGTTGGAAGTCCCCTTCCGCTCGGTGAGGGAGGAATAGCCCCCCTCCTCATAAAAGGTTTTTGTAGTTAATTATAAATAAGGTAAGGATGATGCGGCTTCGAGGTAGCAGCAAACAGTGGATGACCCAGGTAAACCTGGCGAGGACACGGAGTTCTACTACGCCAGTTGGTGCACGAAGCACAAGGATTGGGCTGGCTTCGCACTAAACTTCTTCGAATATTGCTGGCAAAAAGCAGACGACGATCTCGACGCGATGGCTACAACAATACATGAGCTCACCCACTTGGATAATGAGTTAACCTACTAGCCCCAATGAGTAGATTAAACGGTAATGAGGTGGAAGCATCGATAGTTCACCATTGAGCAAATCCCTAAGTAAGTGCAGGATCAACAGATAGTGTCCGGATAACGCTTATAGGGCGTGGGCACACAAATGTGGTGACTGTTGTCTGGGAGTTAGCGATAAAGAGAGGTATACCTTTTTAATACCAAATGGTTTAAATTCTGGTTTACGCATGCTAAAGTATGGGGAAGAAGAGTGATGTTGTGAGCGTCAAGGTCCCACGAGAAATAAAGAAGGAGATGGAGAAGCTTTCTGGGAAGATAAATTGGGCAGAGGAAATAAGGGGTTTTATTACGAATAGGATTCGACTTGTGCAGGCTGAGGAGAATGTGAAGAGACTCGAGGAGAGCATTTCAAAGCTACCAGAATTGCCCGAGGGAACGGTTTCAGGTTTGGTGAGAGAAGATCGTGACAGTCATTGATGCGAGCGCGCTTGCAGCGTTCTGTCTTCGTGAAAAGGGGTATGATAGGGTGCTTAGGGAGCTGAGAGTGCTCCCCACGACCGTGGAGCTTTGCGTGAAGGAGGCTTGTAACGCAATAGTGGTGGCCGCGCGCAGAGGCCTTATCGATAAGACTCAAGCAGCACTCTCATTCAAAGCACTAAAAGAAGCATCGCTCTATAATCTGAATTTTTACCCAGAGCTCGGCCTACTGGATAGCGCTTTTAATATAGCTATAACAAGCGGTGTGACGATATACGACGCGGTCTATATCGCTCTTGCACAGCAGACAGGTGACAAACTTCTTACACGTGACAGAAAACAAAAGGAAGCCGCTGACAGGCTTAAGATAAAAGCCGAGTTATTCTAGTCTCAGACGTACTAATGGACCTAGAATCATATCTCCAAATACCTTGATGGATTCACACCCCATTGGTATCGTTCTGACGCATATGGATACAGTGAGCTACCTCGCCTTCGCGGACGGGGTTTCCTTCTGCCCCTTAACCCCCGTTAAGATAAATTAAGCTCCAGCCTCGATGTCTATTTACCAAGTTCCTTGTTTTTCCTCTTCCCAGCCTAAAAGTTCGCCGTAGTCAGCGGTTTCAATATAGATAGGTTTATATAGATTTTCGGGCCTAAACATTAGGTTGTGCATGGGCAGTAGGGTGGTAGCATAGACCCAAGACCTTCATTGGTTGAGGGGTACATGCACACATAGCGGGGAGGAGGGGGAGACTGAGGATGGTCGGCGTTTCCCACGAGGCCTTTCCCGACGACGTGGAAGGCGTATGAGTGAGTGGGTGGGTACGTCGAGACAGGGGCGGAGCGGAGTGGGACCAGTGAACCCGTGAGGTCCCTATATGATGCGCTGAAGCCCAAGCTCCGCTACGCGTACGATAGATATGCTGATGCGTACCTCCGTGCGCCTACGTAGAGTGAAACCCGAATAACCTTACCTTCTCTGGTTTCTCCCTTTTCCCTCCTTGGATTATTGTATACATGATAGGAGAATCATGGTGATAATTATCCCTATGAGTCAGGCCACCTTTGGCATTCCTGCAAGTATCACTAAGAGTCTAATTATGCAGAACCATGGGAGATATGGGTCACCTTCTATTAGCTTTGCATATTCATTTAAGCGTATGCTTCTTAGTCGTCGTGAACGCTATCTGGGCATATCGTTGAGAAAGGCTAATAAGGGCTGTTATTTATTGGTTTGTGTGTTGAAGCTAGGAGTCGTGGGTTTGGGCTATGTTGGTATAGTGAGTTCGCTGGGCTTCGCCGAGTTGGGTTTCAACGTTGTTGGTGTGGATGTAGATACGGCTAGGGTTGAGTCGCTGTCGAAGGGTAGGCCGCCGGTGTTTGAGCCCGGCTTGGAGGATTATTTGAAGCGTAACATGAAGCGAGCTGGGGGTAGCGGTGGGGGTGGAGTGGCTGTGTTCACGACTGATTATACTCGCCTCCTCGGGTGTGATGTTGTGTTCATAACTGTTGGCACGCCTCCCCGGGAGGGTGGGGGGCAGAACCTTGAATACTTCGAGGGCGCTGTGAAGATGCTTAGGGAGGTTGGCTTTAGAGGTGTGGTTGTACCTCGAAGCACGGTTCTCCCGGGTACCACTGAACGCGTTGTGGCACCACTCTTTGAGCATGTTGGGTACAACCCGGAGTTTCTGGCTGAGGGCTCCGCTTTTAGGGATTTCTTTAACCCTGATAAGATTGTGCTTGGCTACTCTGATGGGGTTGCTCTTGAGGCTCTTCGTAAGGTTTACTCGCCGTTTAACGCTCCAAAACTCGAGCTGGGTGTTAGGGAGGCTGAGCTTGTTAAATATGCTAACAACGCCTTCCTAGCCTTGAAGGTGGCGTACGCTGATGAGGTGGGTAACATCGCTAAGAAGCTTGGTGTTGATGTATACAGGGTGATGGATGCGGTTGGCTTGGATCGTAGGATTGGGAGGGCTTTTCTGAATGCTGGTATCGGCTTCGGTGGTAGCTGTTTCCCCAAGGATTTGGCGGCGCTTATCCACCTCTCCCGTGACCTGGGTTATGAGCCTGTTCTGCTCGATGCTGTGCTCGAGCAGAATAGGAGGCAGCCGCTTATGCTTGTGGATCTGCTTAGGACCCGTGTGCGTGAGAGGCTTGGACGCCCCTCTCTGAGGGGGTTGAGGGTTGGGGTGCTGGGTTTGGCTTTTAAGCCTAACACGGATGATGTTAGGGAGGCGCCCAGTATCAGGGTTGTCTCGGCTCTGCTCGATGAGGGCGTGGAGGTTCACGCATATGATCCACGAGCCGAGGAGAATTTCAGGAGGCTTAGCCCACGCTTCTCGTCGAATGTAGTCTACCACGCCACGGCTAAGGAGTGTGTGGAGGCGTGCGAAGCTGTTTTGATTTTGACGGAGTGGGAAGAGTTCCGCGACGCATCACTGTATGGGGGCAGGCTTGTGTTGGAGGGTAGGAGGGTGCTGGGCGTTGAGGGGGTATGCTGGTAGTGGGTCCCGCATCCGCTGCTATGGGTGGTGTTAGGAAGGCTGTTATACCGGCCGCTGGGCTTGGAACTAGGCTTTACCCATTCACAAAGGTGTTACCCAAGGAGATGCTTCCCCTCCTCAATAAACCCCTCATACACTACGTGGTGGAGGAGGCTGTGGCCGCGGGTGTGGATGATATCCTTATCGTGGTGAGTAGGAATAAGGAGGCGCTCATAGACTACTTCGATAAGCCCCCGAGTGGCTTGGAGGATAACGTGACACACCTCCTCGAGAAGGCCACACTCTACTATGTGAGGCAGAGGGAGGCTCTCGGCCTCGGCGACGCGATCCGCTACGCGCGTAAACACGTGGGCGGCGAGCCCTTCGCGGTGCTCCTTGGGGACACGGTGTTCGACAGACCCGTTCTAGGCGAGCTTGTGGGCGTGTTTATGGATAAAGGTTGCCCCGTGATGGGTGTTGAGAGGGTTGACCCATCCCTCGCTTCAAGGTATGGTATCGTGGAGGGTGAAGTGAGGGGCGACCTAGTGGAGATCACACGCATGGTTGAGAAGCCAACCAATCCCCCCACCAACATCGCGATAACGGGCCCCTACATACTCACATCTGAGGTGTTCGACTACCTTGAGCGAACCGGACCCGGCGCCAAGGGTGAGATCCAACTCACCGACGCCCTAGCACACTACCCACGTAAGCTGGGCTACTTCGTTAAGGCTAAAAGATACGACATCGGAGACGTGGATAGCTGGCTGCGGGCGAACATGGAGCTATCAGGTGTGCTCACTGAACGCGCAAACACCATACAAGGCGTCGCCACCCCGAACACACTCAGGGGGGAGGGTGAACTCAAGTGACACGAACCCTGAGCCAGGCTACAGGGAGGGGCTACGCTGGTTGAATATACTTATAACGGGTGGTGCGGGGTTCATCGGTAGCCACCTAGCTGAACGCCTCGCATCGGAGGGTCACAGTGTGATATGCTTGGACAACCTATCGTCGGGTGATACCCGTAACTTGGATGGTGTTGGTGGGGGGCGTATCCGGTTTGTGCGCCACGATGTGGTTCAACCCTTCGACTTTGACGTGGAGTGGATATTCCACCTTGCAAGCATGGCTTCACCTGCGGCATTCGAGCGCCACGCCTTGGAGATAGCGCTCACGAACTCCCTTGGAACACTCAACGCCCTCAGGCTCGCTGAGAAGCGTGGGGCGAGGATACTCGTGGCCTCAACATCGGAGGTGTACGGCGACCCAGAGGTCCACCCACAAGTGGAGGATTACAGGGGAAACGTGGCCACCATGGGTCCACGCGCACCATACGATGAGTCCAAGAGGTTCGCTGAGACGCTCGCATACATCTATGCGAAGCGTGGTGTGGATGTGCGTGTAGCGAGGATATTCAACACCTACGGCCCCCGCATGGGTGTCGGGGACGGCCGGGTGATACCCAACTTCATCACACAGGCGCTCAAACGCCAACCACTCACGGTTCACGGGGACGGCTCCCAGACGCGTAGCTTCTGCTATGTAGACGACCTAGTGGAGGGGTTGCTCAGGCTGATGACGCACACCCAAGAAGGGGTCACAGGTGTACCCGTGAACCTCGGCAACCCCGAGGAGCACACGGTGTTAGAGGTAGCCCACCTAATACTCGAGCTCACAGGCTCCCACTCCGAGATAGTGTTCACACCACTACCCAAGGATGACCCAAGGCGGCGCAGACCCGATATAACACGTGCACGCACACTCCTCGGCTGGGAGGCGAAGACCCCCCTACGCGTGGGTCTCCAGCACACAATAAACCACTTTAGAGAGAGGCTCAAACAGGCCTGACCAGACCCACTGGATACAGGTGTAACAATTGTCTAGCCCACTGGAGGTTGCAGGTATTAATGGGGCTGTATATGGGTTTCACTCTACGTAGGTATACGTAGGTACAAATCATTGTACCTGTCGTACGCGTAGTGGAGCTTGGGCTTCACAGCTTCATGCAACTCCCTCACGAGTTCATTGGGAGTCTTCCGCTCCGCCCCTGTCAGGACGCACCCACCCAGGAGGGAAGGTAGCACTACGTTGTTCCACC
>Ga0074075_13417_pt1 | contig 17315 bp, 24 predicted proteins | sample YNPg_E_FD_63712 | JGI IMG/M metagenome (GOLD analysis project Ga0074075, IMG submission 63712) | Hot spring microbial communities from Beowulf Spring, Yellowstone National Park, Wyoming, USA - YNP_Beowulf Spring_E v2 (version 2) | ecosystem: Environmental > Aquatic > Thermal springs > Hot (42-90C)... | reverse complement strand
AATTATTAATGTTGTTTGCAGCAATGGAGTTACACACTTACCATTACTACTATCAATTATTATCATTATTACAATTATTATTCCTAATTACATTTTTAAAAATGTATTAACCCCCCAGTTTACTGAAGAAAAAATTCAAAGTAGTTAATCCTGCCCGGATCCCTGTTTTTTTGCTAGAAAGAGCTCGCTCTCACGATAATGAAAACAATATTACTATTTTAGTAAACCTACTGGAAAGAGTTTCCCAGCTCAACTTTTAACATGTGGTAATACTATTACTATTTTAGTAAACCTATTAAGGGGGTTTTACGTAATTTTAACATATGACAGGTCTCACACAAAAGCAGAAAATACTATTAGTTCTAGCGAAAAGAGGCTCATTAACTTTAGAAGAATTAGAGAAGTATACAAAAATTCCAAGAAATTCGCTTTTAAAGAACTTGTCAGAACTAGCAGCTGAGGGGAAGATAAGTAGAGGCTGGCTCCATATAGGGGGTAAGAAGTACAGGAAATACTCGATGAAGGTTTCGGTATTGAGAGAGCTGGGGATTGATTAGCATGGATTTGGAAGAGTTCGATATATCTAGGATATCACTAATTATTGTAAATATTGTATTTAATGTCACAATAGGAATTTTAAGAAATATTATCGTAGATTATATTTTATACGGCATTTCTATCTCTCAAAGCGCTTTTTACCCTCCCCCGATATTTAGTAATAGCCTTGCTAAACAAATGTTGTACAACTTCGATCCTGCCTTTCAGATTATTTATATACTCCTTGGAGTAATATTGCCTGCTCTTGTAATAGCTGGTTTAATGACCAAACGATCAGATTCTTGGAACTATTTTGAGGAAAACCCTTCTAAGGCAGTAGAATTCGCATTATATTCCCTTATAGGTCTCATAGTTCAACTCATTACACTAATAGCTGGTTAAACTGGGGAGTTTAACGGTTTGAAATGCTAGCCGTTACTCCCTCTTAAACATTTTCTAATTTAGTTATCTGAATTCGGTTCGGGATATCGTTGTTATATAACAATTAACATCCGTTTCTGTTATATATCTGAGTACTGTGGACCCGGAGGTCCCGGGTTCAAATCCCGGCCCGAGCCCTATTTTAACGTTCTTCTTTTAGAGAAATTTTACCTTCATGCAACAGTCTGCGTTAAATTTGCAACTACGTAGAATACACAGAGGGGATATACATTTTATGCCAAAAATTAACGTAGAAAACATAGATGATAGTAAAAAAATCCAAATTTTAAAGAAGGCTGTAGAAAAAGAGGGTCTATCTTATACTGCGAAGAAATTAGGAATAGATAGGAGTACTTTAAATAGGTACATTAATGGAAAGATTCAGAGGATTCCTAACGATATTATTGAGAAAGCTGCAGAACTACTTACAATTGAGGAGCTCTCAGACATAATTTACGGATTTAGGATAGTGGAAATAGATCCTACTACTGCTTTAAGTGTTATCATTAAAGCAGTAAGAGATGAAGGATTCCGTAACTTTTTCATAAGTTTAATATGGCAGTATTTAGGCGATTATCTGAAGTCTGCGTCAAATACTTATATCGTTACGAAAGACGATATAGAATTATTTGAAAAATTTGTTAGAGAAAATAGGGCTAAGAAGACTGCAGATGAGCATATTCAAAATATAAGGAGAATATTAGCTGACCTAAACTATGAGCTTATTCCTGAAAGGATTAAGGAATATATGCTGGATCTACAGAGTGAGAACTTAAATAGGGCCAGGCATTACGCAACGACTCTCAAACTATTTATTAAGGAAATAATAAAGCCAAAGAACTCCAAGGTGGCTAAGGAACTTTACGATTCATTTAAACTACCTAAAAGGAAGTTTATTTACAAGCCTCCTCCTTTATCATTAGATACTCTGAAGAAAATTTTCAATAATATTAATGATTTAGGGGCTAGAGCTTTATTTCTATTACTGATAGAAACTGGCTTGAGAGTAGGGGAAGTTCTAGGCCTTAAGGTAGACCAGATAGACCTGGAACACAGAATTATCAAAATTATGAAGGAGTCCGAGACTAAGAGAGCGTATATATCGTTCTTACACCAAAGTACGGCTAGATGGGTTAAGGAACAATATCTACCATACCGTGAGGAATTCGTAAGGAAATATGAAGATTCTATAAGGAAATTAGCAGCGGCAAACCCCGAGCAAGGAATTAATATAGAGGAATGGAAACTCAAACTATTCCCATTTAGGGAAGACATCTTAAGAGCCGAAATTAAAGAGGCAATGAAAAAAGTTCTGGGAAAAGAGTTCCGTCTTTACGATTTACGTAGCTTCTTCGCGTCTTACATGATTAAGCAGGGAGCTAGTCCTATGATTGTGAACCTATTACAGGGTAGAGTTCCACCACAACAGTTCCGAATTTTACAGGATCATTATTTTGTTATAAGCGACATAGAGCTTCAACAGTATTATGAAAAATATGCACCTAAAATTTTAGAATAAACTCCCCAGTTTAATCATGATAAATTCAGTTCTTTCTTTAACGTTGTTTTCAAACAATTATTTCCTATACTTCTTTCCAGCGAAATGTCCCCAACTTCTAGTTACTATTCCCTGTCTTGTCATTTTATAAGGTAGACCAGTAATTCATTCCTTCTAACTTTAGTATATCTTTCTAACTCTTCTAGACTACAGCAACCTTTCTCCTGGAGAACTAAAAGAATCTTCTCAGACACTGTTAGACTTCCGTTCCTTGGCATATTATATCCTTAGCAGGATTAAATAAAAATTAATATCCATAGGACGTTTCAAAGGTTTGCTTCATAACCTCTTTCCCACAGGATTAAAGAAATTTTAATGCTATTTCCATTATCGCGAGAGCGAGCTCTTTCTAGCAAAAAAACAGGGATCCGGGCAGGATTAACTACTTTGAATTTTTCTTCAGTAAACTGGGGGGTTAATACAATTTTTAAAAATGTATTAGGAATAATAGTTGTAATAATGATAATAATGATAGTAGTAATGGTAAGTGTGTAAATCCATTGCTGCAAACAACATTAATATTCCTAAAAGGATTCTAAACCATTGGCCAGAGGGTTATTATAAGAGAAGTGAGCAAAAGCTATCCTCCTCCACTTTCCGTTAACCTTGTGGTAAATGCCCCTCTCAGTGAAGACATCAAGGATCATGTGAGAAGGACCAACTAACAACCCGTCAAGAATAACGGAAAAGACAAAAAGAAAAGAGGGAAAAACGAAATAAAGGACACCTATAGGCAAAGAAAGCAAAAGACCCCACAAGATAGACCTATAAACAGTGTGAGTCCTAGGGTGGGCCAACTCTCCCACACAGATCCCTTGTAACCCTAATCTCGGGTCTCCTTGTCTCTCCTTGATCCTCCTGAGGACGTCGTCGAGTCTCCTTAGTGGCCATTCCACCCTTATGAGGGTCTTACAGTCTGGCCCCTGGGATACCTCCCTGGCCTGACCGCAATATGAGCAGTTGGCCTTACATCCGTCTGGATAGTACTGCAGGAGGTTTATGGTCGTGTTCAGTGCTCCCCTCAGGAATACTCCTGGGGAGAAACCGAGAACCATGTCGGCCCCGAAGCTGAGTCTAACCCAGTCGGGACTGCTTATCCTTTGAGTTCCTTCTAGTCTCAGGGTCATGACACGGACACCTGTGAAGATATGAAGTCGTGTACAGCGTTGGCGCAACAGGCCGAACTAAACCTGAGCTCCCTCCTCCCCTTGGCATAATCGACTGTCTCCTCCTCAGGGAAGGCTATTCCGTCAACTCCGTAATCCACGGCGAACTTCTCCACCGGAAGATAGAGGTTCCCCCTGGGCCTGGCACAGCCCAACACGATGGGTATGCCAGGATATTCATCCCTGGCCAGTTTTAACACCTGAATTATCTCCTGAGGGGAGGGTTCCCTAACTAACTTGTACTCTCCAGTCAATGGCATCATGGCGACAACTATCAGGGCGTCAGGGCTGACCTCCTTGAGCATGAGCACTGCCTCGGCCTCACTGCCCCTCTTACTTAATCCCACCACAACGTGGGGAACAACCTTCAAGCCTGCCTGCTTCAGGAACTTAAAGGAGTTGAGGTAGTCCTCCACGGTGAAGGGTTGTCCTAGAACCTCCCTGATGGTCTCGTCATCTCCCACCATGTCCAACAGGCCTACGTTGACACCTGACTCGGCGAACTTCTTGGCAACCTCCAGAGACCTGACCACTCCAGTGTGTGCTATTACCGTGAGTCTGTCACTGGTACTTCCTCGCCACCTGGGAGAACCTCCAAACTGGCACTTCCCCCTCGATGTCGAGCCCCCGGAGAGTATCACGCCCCTGTCACCATCCCTCACCGCGTCTCTTAGGATTTCCTCTAATCTCTGGGGAGTCGAGCCGTCACTCATGCCCTCCAATATCCTCCTTCCGCAGTGCTTACAGTTGAAGGCGCAAGAGGTTCCAGTCACGGAGACTGCCTTCCAACCCTTCCTCGAGTCCATGTAGTCCGTCTCGTACCTCTTGAGGTTCGGTGCGTACAGGAATAAGGGTTTCTGAATCTGTTTCTCATCCTATACAGCAACTTATACATTAAGGAGAGGGATAATGGAAGCGACCTATTATTGGAAGCGAAATATGCGGAGTAGAGGGCTGCCTGTATTCCCCCACCCGTAAGTGGGTTGGTCATGTAGGCATCATCACCCAATATTGTAACACGCTCATACCTCCACTTCTGAGGGTAATTCGTGGGTATTATGTGGGTCTGCCTTATCACAGGATTAATCTTTATCCCGTTCTCTTCCATCCATTTATACAGGTATGGCCATGCTTCCTTTGCATGAGGAAGTGTAACACCAAGTCCCACTTCTCCACCGAGGTGATGTGGGAAAATCCACGCATATCCCGTTGAAGCGTATTTAGTGAGGTATATTTTCACAACGTGTTCCTCTACATTTGGAGTTTCACCTATCAACTGCACACCCGTATGGAAGTCTGTGAGCTTCCTCTTTTCATCCAGACCCATACTCTTCTTGATGAAACCACTTGCTCCTTCAGCAAGCACAAGGTGTTCATCAGGTAACACAGAGGGGTAGAACGCCTTGTATATTATTTTAGCTCCCTCTTTCTCAGCTTCCTGCTGGAGCCACCTTTCAAAATACCCCCTTTTTAATATGTAAAGTATCGTCCTGTTCCCCCTGTAACTCACAAGCTCCTTCCCCTCAAAGTATATGTCGTATCCAGTTACTTCATCAGCTATAACATCCTTTGGAGGCTTGAGCCCTACATAATTCAACCACATGGTCGAAACACCTCCACTGCATGCCTTAGGACTCTTTTCCTGATTAGGGTTCCTCTCATACAGGACTACTTTTTCACCCTTTTTAGCCTCTAGGTAAGCCATAAAAGAACCAGCTATTCCGCCACCCACAATAATCAATCTACATCCCCTCGATTTCTGACTACAGCCATCAAATCAAGTCCCCCTTCAATAGGTATTACGCTTATATCAGCGTTTCTAAATGTTTTCATCAACAAGTTATTCAAACTGGCTTTTGTCCAACTATAAATATGGTTATTGTCATAGCTATCAGCATTATTCACCTTAGAATTAGGAACGACTATAACAACTAGTCTGGCTTTCTCAAGACCTTTCAGGATGAAAGCTGGACAAAATGTGTGTTCAAGCACATGGCTGAGGAGCACATGTGAACCCACAATTTCATCTCTATTCATCGCTAGGTATTCTTCGATACTCATCTTTACTATTTCCGCATTAGGGTTATAAACAAACCCGTAATGCACAAAATATTTATCGAGATGCACGTGTTCCTGATCCAGTGAGTCATCATCCAGTGTAACACCCACATCTCCTCTACACCTCTTACCACAACCCAAATCTATTCTCAGAGGTTTAGCAACCCCCATGCAACACCAGCTCCCAATATGTAGAACGACCAATCAATTACCCCACTAGGCCACAGTGGATTCTTTTCAACTATTTGGTCAAATACCCCTTCCTTTAAAACCAACTCCAAAATAAGTATAACAGGTATAAACCAGTGTGTGAGGTGTCCTGCGTATATTCCAAAGGTGATAGCAAGACCCCACGCAAAATGAGAGTCCTGCGCGAGGAGCCACTTACTAGGATTCCAATTATTCAAACAAAAACCCTCCTGTGGTTTTAGGCACTTTGTATTCGTCGAAAGTAATTCTAATCAATTGTGGAACAGTAGTCTTTGGCACAGAATATACAGGAAGCTCTTCCACCTCTTTTTCTGTTTCTATTTTGATAGACACAAGTAGCGTGACACTGATAGAAATGTTGTTTTCACTCATTCCTATCCACCCCTACTCACGGACACACCGTGCTGATACCCAAAGTAGTAACCGAGAAGCACTCCTACAATGGTAGTCCACGCGGAGAGGGGTATCCTCCCCAGGTAAAGCAGTATGGATGCCACTACAAAGATGACTAGACCTATGAAGAGGTTTGGGCTACTGAGTGGTGCTGGTAAACTCATATTTTTCCTCCTCTGGTGGTTCAGGGTTATCGCACAGACACCAGTCCGTCGGATCCAGCCACCCCTTTACTTCACCTGTAACGGGTCCCACTCTCTCCCAACAGTAGCTTTTACCGTATTTAATAAACCCAGACATATGATAATACACATATAACTGTTTATTACCAGTCGTCGAACCATCCGCATCAGCCATCACGGAATAGAGGTACTGCACGATTTTATGACCACAGTTCTTACAAATCATACCCATCGCCCCCTTTAACTCTCCTGAGGAACTCCTCATCTTCTGAATATCTGCCTTTCGCCAAGTCCTCCAGACTGAAATCTAAAAGTATCGTGATATTTTTCAACTCAACATCACCCCCACGCCTACAAGGAAGTATGCAATACACGCGCCTCCAATAATAGCATCTATCAACGCTTGGAAGGCAGTATTCAAACAATCGTATGAGAAGCAGTTTGCCACATTTAGGGTGGAAGTGTACATCGCCGAGAAGAAGTGATACGCGAAGTAAGCCGATACAACACTTATGATTAAACCCAAGATGAAGCTAACCACCTTCAAACCTGATCACCACATGGGAACAGTTGAAGCAATAATACAAATCAATTTTCTTCCCCTGCCATTTTCTTCTCCACACATAAATAACTTTTTTGCAGGTGCACCCACACTCCTCAACAAGCTTCGTATCACATCTAGAACACATATTATCTTTTCTTCTTTTTTTCTGAAATAAAAAAGTTTATGTGCCTCTCTTTTCTACATGTTTCGTGGTAACGCAGAAAAAGAAGAAGAAGATAAAGTGGTATATTACAAGTGAGGAAACCGGACTCATACCACAACCCTTCCGCTCCTACATTGACCAGATGCGTCCGATGGCTGTCGTCCCCGCACTGATCTTCGGCTTCTTTACCCCTCTCATTCTCGGCTCTAGTCTTTCAACAGCGTTTGCATTCGCCCTTACTCTAGGTTTCATGCAGGCTGGAGCGCAGACAATCAACCTTTCATCCCCTTATGAAGCGCAGATAGATATAGAAAACAACAAGGGATACCGCCCCACTCCATCAGGTAGGATACCCCCAAAAACAGGCACAATTGTTGGGTTTTCATATCTCTTCATAGCCACGCTCATCGGTATAACTTTGAATTTTTCTCTCTTACCTTACTTGATTGTTTTCGCCTTCCTCGCCGCATCCTTCACAGTTAAACCCTTCTATTTCAAGAGGATCTTCCCAGCAAACATAATCGTTGAGGGACTTGCAAAAGGCTTTTTCACTACATATCTCCTTGGCATGATAACCCACCACAACTTCCTGACTCTCTCCATCTTCATGTTCATATGGGCTACAGCACTGCAATCCACAAAGGATTTCAGCGATGTTCAGGGAGATAAGAAATATGGTGTTCAGACACTTCCCGTGATGATAGGTAAACAGAAGACTCAGGTGGTGATGGCGCTCATTTCGATTTCATCATACATATATGCCTTCTTTGCGCATCTTCCCCCTGAAATCTTCATTACGCTTCCATACCCTCTAGTAACAATCTATCTTGTGAACAAAAGATACAGAGTTATGGAGAACAATTTGGGCTGGTTCATGGCATACATGGGAGTCCCCCTCATGGTCATATTCTCTCTCTTCTTTATCTAGAATACTTATTTATTACACTCAGTAAGAAATCCACATCTTCCTTTGTTTTTGACATTCTTGCAATTCTGATCGCTTCCCTCACAGATTTTGTGTTCCGTGAAAGCCTGTCAGCTATGTACTCCGCCAGTTCCTTATCCTTCTTCTCTCTTGTTGTGAGATACGAAACAACCACACGTCTGTAGGTCTCTTCATCATACGGCTTGAGCGTGAATATCTCAAACCTATCCTTGAGCTCTGGTGGTAGCCTGTAATCCGAGTTGCATGCAGCAAACACCCACCCTTTACCGCTTCTCTCATCATACATGTTGTGTGTAGCCACTATAACCCTTCCCGACTCCATCCATGTGAGGAGCACAGACAGATCATTCACATTCTCTATCTTCTCCAGTTCATCTATTATCAGGTATCTCGGAAGCTCATAGAAGAGCACATCCCTGAGACCCACCTTTGTTGAGCTACCAGCTGTTACAAAGTAAGCGCCTTTCAATCTCTGAAGCTCCAGCAGGAAGAGAGTTTTCGCAGTTCCAGGTGGACCTACAAGGAGTATGTGTATTGGTTTATCCGCCTTCAGACTCATCATTATAACCCTCTTTATATCATCATAGCCCTCAATTATGTTGAACAGGTCATCAGGAATCGTATCTTCAACTTCATTATCGTCTTTTTCAAGCAGTTTCTTCGCATCCTTCAGGCTTTTCAGCCTGTAGTTTTTCCTTCCAACCTTCTGCACTATTCCAGCATAAACCAGGTCTTTTACATCGTGCCATGATACCCCCGCTTCCGTGAGCGACCACACCACACTATCGGGATTCAGATTATACGACTGGTACTCCTTCGCTATTTCATCCTGAACCTCAATCAGTTTCGCTAGGATGAATTTGTGCTTTGGTGAAAGCTTCATACAAACACGGTGGTGTATGGTGGAATGTTAATTTTACGAAATTTTTATTTTCTCCGCTTCCTTAGAGTGTTTATGCAAAAATTCGTGAGACCAAGTCAGTCGAGGGGCTCAGCGGAAATCTTTGACCTCTATCGCATACCTTCATCTGACAGGGGAACTGTCTTTCAGGTGATAGATAAGAACACCGACATAGGAAGAGCCATAACAGAAGACCCGAAGTTCGTTCAGAATTATGTAAAGCAGTGGGATCTCATCCAGTTTTCTGGTATGAGCGTGAGCTATGTTGCAAACAGGCGGTGGGATGGTTGGATGGCGCTTCGTGAGTTCATACAGAACGCACTTGACGCTGAAGATGTGCCAGAGGGAAGGGTTGACCTGAACGTCAACCTTCAATATGGAATGGCACCCGATGGAAAACCCATCATCATAATAGAGAACCCACATGGAGAGATACCCTATAACGCCATGATCCTGGGTGTGAGCGAGAAACCCTGCTGGGCGCGTGGTCGCTTTGGTGAAGGTTTAAAGCTTGGTATGGCCTGGTTTGCATCCACGTATGCAACCCCATACATATTTTCAAAATACTACGCATTTAAAGCAATTGTGCTAAACAACAACGTCTACTTCCTGCTCGGTCTCTCAAGAACCTACGACAGGAACGTAGTGCTGATTTACAATTCAGCTGTGAAACCTCCTCAGGATGCAATTGTCAACCCGAGCAGGATGCCTGTGGTTAAAGCGTTTCACATGGATGATACAATTTTCGGTGGCTCCTGTGCGCAGAAGAGACCCTTCTACATCTACCGTAAACCAAGCATTGATGCAATGGGGAAGCTCTACTCATCCCAGATATTGGTGAACGACATGGTGAACATAACACACCACAATTCACTTTACAGTTACGATATACCCTACATAAGATTGACACCGGACAGGAACAGTGTCCAGTCGGTGTATGAATTATCAAGGGTGGTATCTCTTTCCCTATCCCATGAAACAGTTGCATACAAATTTTTTGATGACCTGCTCGAATACGCAAAATACGAAGGTCACCCTTACGACCTTTCATATGGAGATCTCTTTGAACTTTATCTCACCTACAACCCTAATGATGTCGCAAAAGAAGCCATTGCGACATATATGACCAAACTCGATATGATCTGGACTCAGAACGCTTCTATTATTGATAAGCTCAGATATCATGGTGCAAAAAACATAGTACTGGTTAACCAGTATATAGCGACCCTTTTACCTGAAAGCACATCGGATAAAGCCTTCCTCAAGGCAAAAGGGGATTTGCTCGAACAGAATATGAAGGAAAGGGTACCCCTGAATCAACTCACCATGAAGGAGAGGTCGATCATGGAAGAGGTGATGGCTTTATCTTACTTCATAATGGAAGCATTGTATCTCGACTCAACAAACATGGATGTGTATCCTGTTGAAAAACTGCAGGATGCTCTCGGCGTCCATAAAGGGAAGGAGATAGCCATAAGTCGGGATGTGCTGACAGATCAAACACATGCGGTTGAAGTTGTAGCCCATGAGATAGCGCACGCACTTGGGGGTGGGGACATATCTGAAACTTTTGAGCGCTCCCTATCCAGGGTGGCGTCGGCAATATACTCACTGGATAGCGAAAAGAGAGATATTTTAAGGAGGAAGCTATCCGGCTACTGGGCTGCCCACAAGGGGATATACGACCCTACGTATGAGGAAGTTATTTTCAGGATCATACAGGAAGATATGAATGTTAATCCTTTGCAGGCATCCATGTCAATAGCGCAGAGGTTATCCAGCTATGAAACAATGATAGTTATAGAAAAGGTGCATGACAATGTGTGGGTTTCATCCATGTTACTTGATGCAGATACATCAGATGTGGGAAGCGTTGACACAATATACAGGCAGTACCTCTTCATGTATGATCGTCTTGTGAAAGGCCGTGAGAATTCGCAAAACATGTGTGTCGTGATGTACAACTGGATCAACGATAACTGGGAAATATTCTTCAATAAAAAGGGATTTAAGCCGTTGACAAGCATTAGAGATGTGATCAACAACATGTATAAGTCGATGGTTGAATGGGAAAAAATGAGGCTTGCCAACCCATTCGCCTCAGTGGTGAACGAACTCGGAGGTGAGTAGGGCATGTTCAGACGATGTCTACGATCCTATGGATACTACCCAGTCAACCGCATACCACTCTGGAAGAGGCCCTGGTGATATGCCCCTTCAACTACACAGACCCCCAAAAAATTTGATGAGTGTGTCAGTCTATGGTTTTCGATCCCTTCGTATTGAACAGCATGCTTGAAAGGGATGGCTTACAGCTTGTGCCCGTAGCCCCACCCTACATCTTCAGGGTCTACATGTTCATGATTGAGTTGAAAGATCGAGGTATCGATGTGTCCTATGGTGGCTACGAAGTCTGGAAGCGTCGTTTACCCTTCGACACGAAGACTGTGTATGATGCTGTGATAAGTGGAGTGAACACACTCAAAACAAACGTAATAGAACCACACCGCTTCCTGCAGCTTGTGTATGAGTCTTACACCACACTGGGAGATGGAAGGGCACCTATTGTTCCTATGATGAATAGTTTTGTTCCCCATCATCCTCTTCCCTATCCACGTATAACCTTCAGTTATAATCTGTATAAACTTAATGGAAACCGTTCCTACAATGGTAAGTGGCTCAACCTCATCACTGCGACAGTAAGTGAGTCGAAGGACCCATCAAAGTGGGGTGTGGGTTCCGCGCAATGAGAAGGGCGAAGGAAACCTCTTCTCTTACATTGTTTTCTTTTGAGTGTTCCGAAAACTTGAAAAGGGAAGGTGAGATGATATATTCATGGATTTGGTTGTATCCTTTAATGGTTCCCTTCACGCATACACAAAGAAGGGTGGCGAAGGATATCTTCTTGCCAACAGGAAGGGAGTGAGTTTCTCACCTTACAATTATAGAGTTCTCGAAGACCTGGAACTTGCTATATCTTCACTTTTAGTTGAATCCCCATCTCCCTCTCTTGTCCAGTTCAAAGGGTTCGAGACTACACCTGAAACTGAGAAACCGCTTGCTGTGGCGGTATCAGAGTTCACTTCATCCCACCCCAATCTCCCCAGTGCCGATATGACACGCTTCATTATGGCACTGGGTATGCTGGGTATCGAATACACGAGACACAGGGGTTTCGTTGTAACACCCTCATCCGCGATTACACCCCTGCTCCTCAAGACCGCCAAACAGATGAAAGTTAAACCCGAAACCTTATATCATTGGACTTTCTGGTATCCAGAGGGGGAAGAAAGTGGAGAGTAAAATGATGGGTGTGTGCGCCGTTTGTGGACAGTTCAAACTGGTATACTACTGCCCCGTGTGTAAGAAGTGGATGTGTGAAAACTGTAAAAACAACATCCCAAGAAGATTTGGAGCGCTTTTAAGATATCTTCTATCCTAAGTGTTATTCGGATTATCCGCCACATCAACCTGATAGGTTCCAGGTTGATTGAATGTAGTGCTCCAGGACGCTACACCTGATGAATTGGTTGTCGCTGTTGAAACCTCCGCGTTGTTGACGAAAAGATACAGTGTAGCATTGGGTATGGGTTTACCACTTGGGTCAAGATATGTAGCGGTGAAAGTAACACTCTGTCCCACATCAACCTGAGTTGCGGAAGCGGTAAGAGATATACTCGCCATTCCTGTTACCTGTTTGGGAACACACTGACCATTCTGACATACATACCCTGAAGGACACTGTGAATCCGATGTGCATCCCATCGTAGTTGTTGGGGGTGTGGTCGTAGCGCAGAAGTGACCCAGAAGACGGGCTGTACGAGGGAAGCGCTGACTTATCCTACACAGGATGAGAGGTAGAATACGCTCCCTCTCAGTCTGGGCAGCGCACACTGAACAACTCAAAAATCACTCGCCCGTTAATAGTCTAACCTTCAATCCACTTGGGGTGGTTGAGACGTAGGCGCTCTGTGATACAGATGAACGGGATACACTACTGATGGGTCTTGAAACCACAACAGAGGGTACAGCAGAGGGTACAGCCGCAGCCGTAGTTGTGCCAGTCGATGGTAGGGGTGCAAACAATCTCTTTTTGGCTGCAAGTATAACCGAAAAGTCAACCAGGTTCCTATTCTTTATCGCACCCAGGACCCCACCTTCCGACCTTATGGTGTTTATTTTGTTGTTAAGTGCAGGGAACCTTGAAAGGAAGTTACCCTGGTGTCCGCCAAGGGTTGATGTAGCCGAACCCATGACTCTGCTTCTGAGTCTCTGAAGATAACTCATTCACTTCACCATCCTTCTGAACCAAACATTCTCCTTCTCGGTGTTGGACTGGGGTGTGGGTATTCAAAGCTTCCCTTTGGAACTCTCGCCCTACTACCCATCAAAAGCTTCCTGTTGTTTTCACCGAACCCGTAGAGCGCGTCTATTATCGCTGGAACCAGACCGACTTCAATGAGTTCATCAATCGCATTCCTTAGGTTCTGTATCCTGTCCTGATAGACCAACCTATCACGTAAAGGCATAAACACTAATACACGAACTCGTAAATAAAGTTATCCTTAATTGGCTAAGGGGTAGCTGACTCACCAAGCTTCACTGTTCGCCACAGTTTGGTGGTGGTGAAGATATACAGTATGTTGAAGTTCTGGGTCCCACCCTGCCCATGGTGGTAGACTATTACGATGTCTGTCAATGGAACCAGCACCAGTTGCTCTTCCAGTAAGCACTCAGTCCTCCTCTCCTCCATAAGGATCGCCCGCACTTCACCAACCAGCACACCCCAGAACTCGCTGTGTTTAACACCTGGCCGACAATAATTCTGAGTGACTGTGATCCACTGAAAAAACCTGTGCAAGGCGGGGTTCGTTATTCTGGTTGCTGTAATCATTTGTTTTAATTGCTCATCAGTTAGATACCTGAATTGATCGTTAAAGGGGCGGATGCGGGACATGTGGCTCTTTGGTATGTTCACGCCTCTCCACCATTCATCAGACGTCTAAGCATTGTTATAACCGGCCCTTCTCCTCGCAGAGAACGTTGTAGCACATCACTCAACCTCTGCTGGTTTGGACATATCAGGTAGCATATCGACCCGGTTGTTATCAAGGTATAAATGGAACCCAGGTCTTCCATTGAAAGCTTCTCCCAGTGTATCTTTGTTTTGAGTATTGCGTTTATTTCATCCGACATCCTCTGTTTGTTCTCATTTACAGATGGAGCCATGCTTTAACCACCTCCCTAACCTTATCAACATCCCACTTAATAATCATATCCAGAACCTCCTCTGTGGATACGAGGTTCCTTCTGAGCATCTCTTGTATGAGTGATGCTGGGGTCATATTCAGTGTGTTAAGGATGCACTCTATCCCGTTGATTAAGTCTGTTACAGCCTGCTGTGGGTTCACCTGATACTCCTTTATCGCATTGAGTATATCGTCGATGCACTGCGTTGGACTTGGAGAAGGCTGGGGTGAGGGTTGTGGATTAGGTTGTGTGCATTCTCCTTTGCTGATATCATCCTCAAATGGGAGAACATCGTATGGTGCATCTGGTTCTGGTGTGAATGTTACAAGTCCACTGAAGCTCTGAGGATTAGGTGTGTACCCCTGCAGGTTTGTCCCTGTCTGTGCATCCCAATCCTTTACTCTCTGTGGGTCATATCCCAGACACATTGTTCCAGTATACCCAACATTAACGGTGAAGACACCCTGTGGTTGTGGAGGCATAACTGATGAAAACCCACCTTCAAGCATACCCCACGTCTCACCCGGCTTCAGTGTAAATATGAAAACCACCTGCCATCCCTTCCCGAAAATTGAGGTCGAACCATTCTCAAAGTAGACGGGAGCCATCGGGGGAGCGTTGTTTTCAACTCCATTATCTACTAATGAAGGTGGTTGACCATTTACCAGTTCACTCTGTGTTAAGAGGTGTGTCCCAAATCCATTCTGACCAGTACAGGTTGGACAGAGAGGTGGGCTGTTAGCAAGATAGACAGGCCAGAAAGCGCCACCAAAGTAGTATCCATTCCTGAGAAGGATAACCGACTCAGTTTGTTTTCCAAGGTTGTGAAATGTCCACTCAACGATTCCCTGATTCTCATCATACCAGCTCCAAGTGACACCGATGTTCTGACTGACCCTGTACCCTTTTATCCTCGTATCCAGATCAATTATGGGTTTACTGAGATGAATGTCTCTTATTAGCATTTTCGAGTTCCTTCCTTATTTTTTCAAGCTCCTCGAGTATCCTTTCGAGGCGCATATTCGCTAATCTAAGTTGTTCCGCTATTTCATTAAATTTTCTATCTGCGTCTCTGAACATTATGCAAACACATCCAGAAGAGAAGAATATTTAGACCTTATCCTATCCATAACTTCCGCATTGGCGAACACACTCTGGTACAGCTGTATTATCTTTATGAGGGAACCATAACCCCTAACCTTCACTTTACCCATGAACACGGCATCTGTTATGCTTATCGGGACACGTTCACCTTTATCATTCTTTTTATATCCAAGTATCACCCATGCTAGGGACTGAGGGGTAACAATAAGTTCGTAATGAATCGTCTCAGGTGGCTGCTTGAGGAAGTAGAGCTTATCTTTCGCTCTCAAATACACTTCACCAAGTTCTTCCTTAAAATCGTAATCCATCAGCACCACCTTGAATATTGCGTGCTCCACAAAACCATACTGCTGTTTTATCGCTTCAATGTCCACTTCACTGTTCACATAGCGCACAAGTTCGACGAGTATTGGAAGGAGAGATTCTATCAACCCTTCCTTGACGTTCTTCTTTATCCTTCTGATAATCGAAGTCCCAGTCTTTGCACGTTCAACCTGTTCCGCTATCGCTTCAAACACGCTCATATCGTTGAACAGGGGATTCGACTCCATGATTTTCTGTGGCATCATCGGGTCAAGCGGTAGTTCATAGTAGTTCTCTATTCCCTTTTGTTTAACATACTCCGATAAATCCCTTGAACCATACATCCTGTTCCCATCGAGGTAAGCAAAATTCTGTATCACGCACAGGATGGGGATTTCCGCATATTCCATAACCTTCACAGTTCTCGAAAGGTCTACCTCGGCTGTTACAGGGTGAAGCACAATAACCGCGCCAGCCATCTGTTCCTTAAAATTGCTGGCTATCATCTTCAAAACATCCCCTGCCCCACCCGGTGTGTCTATGACGATGTAATCCATGTTACCCAGGTTTTCAAGACTCTCCAGATAATCTTTAAGTAGATACTGGATATCGGTACCTATGAGATATGTAGCCTGATCCCTGTATGTTATGAGGGAAAGGGAGAACACATTTATACCATTCCACACGACTGGTTTTATCACCTTCGTTTCATAGTCTATCTTGCTGTTCTCACTCAAGTTGAGCAGTGTCCCGATGTTTGAAGACTCGAAATCTGTGTCTACGAGAGCGGTTTTACCCTCTTGGAGAGCGCCTTTGCAAGGTTTATTGCAACGATCGACTTTCCAGTACCCCCCTTCGTCGCTACACTCAGGACAACTTTCAACTTTATCTACTCCTTGAATTCTTCAGGAATATACTGGGATAAGTTCTTTGATGGGTTGGGTGGAGATGGGGGACCCCTATTCTTTGCTATTTCGGCAACATACCTCAGGGGTTCCTTCGTCTTTATCACATCTGTGAAACCCCTTATTGCTTCCGATATCACTGTTGCTTCATCACTCAAACCTTCGACCTGTGGTCTTGAAACCAGCTGTCTCAGGGATGCTATTTCATTCTTCAGCTCTTCCTTTTCTTTTTCCGAGAGCTGATTCTGGAGCATTGTTACCTTTTTCTCCATTTCTTCAAGTTTCATCATTATCATATCCTTCTCGGGGGATGATGATCTTTCCTTCAACTCATTTTTTATCTGCTCCATCGCAAGGTTGAGCTGTTCCAAGAGGAAGTCCTTTGTCTGTGCTACTGATTCTTCTAGTTTTCTTAACCTCTCTTCCTCTCTCCTTTTTTCTTCTTTTTCTTCATACTCCCGTCTGAGCTTCTCCATTTCTTCCCTGTGTCTTCTTTCCATGTCCTCGATCATCAACCTTATATCATAAGGTGGGGGTGAGGGGGATACATCGGTGGACGACCTGGATACTGTGGATATGGTGCACCTTCCTCTCTGTGCATCCTCGGCTGATAATACCCATAGTCGGTTGGTGGCGAATAATCGTATGAATACC
>Ga0074075_13492_pt1 | contig 17698 bp, 23 predicted proteins | sample YNPg_E_FD_63712 | JGI IMG/M metagenome (GOLD analysis project Ga0074075, IMG submission 63712) | Hot spring microbial communities from Beowulf Spring, Yellowstone National Park, Wyoming, USA - YNP_Beowulf Spring_E v2 (version 2) | ecosystem: Environmental > Aquatic > Thermal springs > Hot (42-90C)... | reverse complement strand
TTGTTATTGTTCCTTTTCTAGAGTAAAACCACCACCTCTAGCTCCTTTTATACTCGGATCTTCTATAATGTTACCTTTCTCATTGAAAATACAAGCTTCAAAAAACTAGAAAGACCAGCCTGGGGTATAAATCTTATACTTACCCATTTCAATATTTTATATAATCTTCTTTGCTTGTCCAAGTTTCTCTTGAAAGAATAATTCCAATTAACATAACTATTGATGCAATATATAGCATTAAAATCCATGAAGTTAATAATCCAAATGTTCCACTTAAAATAAAAATTATTGAAATGGCAAGTGAACCAACTATAGCTCCTCCATTGTATGTAAAACCAACAGCAGTCGTTCTATATTTTTTGCTGAACGTTTCGGATAAAAATGAAGGTAAAGTTGCGAATATCATCGCTTCCAAAAAAGCTTGTAGAGAATATGCAATAAGTAGATATTCTGAAACAGACGTATAGCCAATGTATGTTAATGGTCCTACCAAGATTACAAACATTATTGAATATATCAATAGACTTTTCTTTCTCCCTTTTAAGTAGTTCGATATAAAGCCTCCAAACCAAACGCCTAATAAAGATACAAAGTTAATTATGGCTAGATAAGTTCCAATTAGAATATTATTGTAGCCTAATAAACTCATTATCGTTGGGTAAAATGAAAAAGTAGCAGTATTTATGAATAATAGTCCTGTAGTTATAAGAAGGCCATACAAAACACTTTTGTAAGATTCTCGAAACAATCGGAATAATGGAACTTTTTCAATTTCTTTTTGTTTTACAAGCTCTTCAAAGATGGGTGATTCGTGTGCAAAGACTCGCAAAATAAATGCAATTATACCAGGTATGAATAATATTAAAAAGAATATTCTCCAACCGTAATTTTGAAATGAATTACCTGGAAATAAAGCACTTATTCCTGCAAAAATAAATGAAATTAAGAAATATCCAGTACCAAAACCGCTTTGAACAAACGAGCCAATAAATCCCCTACTTTCTGGAGGGACACTTTCTAATGCAAGTACAGTCCCACCACCATATTCAGCTCCTGCAAACATTCCTTCTATGAATAATACGATATATAAAAGAATAAGTGCAAGTAATCCAACTTGATCATAAGTAGGTAATAAACCTTTTAAACCAGCAAATATAGAAAAGCCTAAAATTGTAAACGATAACATATTTTTTCTTCCAATTTTATCTCCTAAATAATTACCAAAAATTAAAGAACCGATCGGTCTCGCTAAAGCTTCAACAGCAAAGCCTGCAAAAATAATCGCTAATCCTAACGTTTGTAAAGAAGATGGCAAGAATATTTTACTAATTGTCGTTGCAACAAGAGCATATGCTATTGTAGTAAAACCATCTAATAACCATCCTGTCCAAGCAGCAAAAACTTGTATCCATTGTTTTCGTTCTAATGCATAGATTGCCATATACAAATCTAAAAATATATTAAAAAGAGTGATATATTTTCACTATATATATATTTAAATCAATTAAATTCGATTTTCATTTTTTATATGATTAATTTGATTAATCGTAATCTCTATTTAATATATCAGAATCTTGAATATAGGTTCTGTTCATTTTTAAAGCAATATAAGCTTTTTGAACTTCGGCAGCAATGTATGATGCGTGATCAAGTCTAGATACAAGGCCTAAGCTAGCGATAGTTCTATAAATTCCCTCAACACTAGTTCCTCTTATTACAACATCGCTCTCAAGCGAATTATACTTTGGTTTATGATGAACAACAACCTCTTTCCTAATTCTATCTACATAAACTTTAAACCAGCCTTTTGGATCATTCATGTATGAGAGAGGCTCATTGCAATAATAAACCTTTGCATTCTTATCATCTTCTATGGGTTCATCTTGAAGTTTCTTATCTTTGTAAATAAGAAGGTCCACTCCTAAATCTTTTGGATAGCTCTTTTTTAACTTTGCTGCAAACATCATTTTACTTGCGATCGACAATTCTTTAACAGTAGATTTACACTTGTTGCTTACTTCTGTTGTTAATATAAAAGATGCATTCAGTTCTGATGCAATGGCTGCAAGAAGAGCATTCATACCAGTAGAGTCAGCATCGATCATCTCGGTAATGTTTCCTGTTCCCATTAGTATTGGTACATTCTTTAATTTATTTCTTAAAAGAAAATAAGAAACAATGGATTTAACAAGTGACTGAGAAAAAGGAGAATCGAGTATTGGATCTAGTATTAAGTTCCTGAAACCTAAATTTTTCGCTTCTTCATATATTTGAATTAATAAATATATCCTTTCTTCAGGATCTTTAGGAAAATATTTCCTTTCTAAATCAATCGGTATTAAAACATAATGAACGTTCTCGCTTATAGCCACTTTTCTCAATAGACTCCTATCAAGACTAATAACCATGTCTATGCCAAGTTTTATTGCTTCATTTATTTCATTTTCATTCATCGAATCAATACTAATTGGTTTGTCTGTAACACTTTTAATTGAGTTTATTATTCTTGGCAATTCTTTAGAAGAATCTTCAGTGGCTAACATACCAATATCTATCACATCTGCACCTGACTGAACATAATAATTCACAATTTCCTTTATGTGATCATTCGTTAGTAAAGGTGCATCGACTATTTCTGCAATAATTCTTGTTGGAAAGCTTATACCATAACTTAGACCCTTCAAAGAATAATTTCCTTCTTGAAATTGCAAAACGGAATCATTTTCTATCTTTTCTAAACTTTGAATCAATTCATCCTTCATTCTTTTTTTGAAAAGTGTACAAGCTGGTATATCTTTGGATAAGTTTTCTAAACCAAAATTATTAACGATAAAAGATATGTCATAGGCACTTTTTGGTCCGCGCACAGTTCTTATTCCCGTTTTCTCTTCTATAATTCTTATATCGCCCTGTACAAGACCAGGAACCATGATGCAATCTATATCTGGTGTTATTTTGTCCTTAATATTGTATAATATATACAGAGGTTTCATAAGAGAAGCAACGGGTAAATCTAAAACTAATACCTTCGTAGGAATCTTACATAGTTTTGATTGTTCAACCACAATATCTTTTGCAAGTGTTCCTGTAACAAGCAATAGTACCATTGGTTTATAAAATATATTTAAAGTATTATTAACCTAAGCTAAACAAAACCTATAAAAGTAATAATCATGATTTATTTATGATTGAATGAAAAAATCTGAAGAACTAATTAAACGAATATTTATTCCAAATGTTATTTATGAAGGAATACTAACTTGTTACTCAATTGAAAAATCTCCTCATGCTGCTAATATGGGATTTTCCTTCAATGATAAATTTAAGCTAATAATCAAACCTTTTAAGAATACAAGGACATACGAATACGTCTCAAAAATGAAACAAGCAGTTATAAATATCTTTAACGACGTGAAATACTTTTACGAAGTAAATTTTGGTAAAATAAATGAAAAATCATTCAATTTATCTAGAACGCTTAAGATACCAAAATTAAAGGATTCTCTTTTTATTTAGAATGCCAATTAGAAGAAATAGAGGAAGACCAAATAAGACCAAAATTGATAATGAATATTGTTAATTTTGTATCAAAGAAAACTCATTTAAAACCTATTACTCGTGCTGAATTTGCTGTCCTTGAAGCTTTAATTCATTCCACACGTGTTAGAGTGTTTAAAGAATTAAATATGCAAGAAGAATTAGAAAATTTACTCTCTCTAGTGGATTATTATGAAAGATTGATTAAAAGAAGTTGCACCTAATACTCTCTATGATAATATGATGTTTGAAATAGATTTGAAAATTCAAGATGAACTAAGATATGAAAAAGGTAAGGATAAAAACACCTAGTAGGTTACATTTTGGAGTAATAAATATCAAAAACTCTGATTTTAATCTTTACGGTTCAGTAGGTTTAGCTTTAAGCAACCCTTTTTCCATCATAGAAGCATATGAAAAAGAAAATTCATTAAAAATTAATGTATATAGAGAAGATATAAAATTTAGATTATCAAAATTATTGAAATATTACAAATTAAATAAAAATTTAGAAATAAATTTAATAAATGAAATTCCTGAACATGTAGGACTTGGTTCAACAACTCAAACAGTCTTAGCTATTTCTGAAGCATTATTTATTGCAAACGATCTTAGATTTGATCCATATGAAATTGCTCCTATATTGGAAATAGGAAAAATTTCAGGAATTGGAATTGGTGCTTATCTTTTTGGTGGATTTCTGATCGATAATGGGAAAAATAATTTAAATGAGGTCACTAAACTATCTTTCAAATGTGATTTTCCGAATGATTGGGGATTTATATTAATTATTGATTACAAAGTAAAAAGAATATCAGGAAAAGAAGAAGAAGAGCTATTTAAAATATTACCAATAACACCTAAGAATAGAATAGAAAAAATGTTAAACTTAATCGAAGGAATGAAAGACGCTATAAAAGAAAGAGATATAGAAAGTTTTGGAAAAAATTTAACTCAGCTACAAATTAATGTTGGATTGAATTTCTCTTCTGTACAAAAGACATCTTCATCTTCAAAGATTATATAGATATGCTAAAGGGATTAGGTGCATTTGGAGTGGGCCAAAGTTCATGGGGACCAACAATATATGGATTGTTCTATGTAAGAGATTTAATAAAAGTTAAAGAAAAAATAATAGATAGATTATATTCAAATGTAGATATTATAAATTCATATGCGAATAATTATGGCAGAGAAATTAAAAAATATGATTGATTTAGAAGAATGGTTAAAAATATATGAAAAAATTTCAAAGGAGTTAAATTTATCATTCCAAGAGGATACAAGGGCGACGGAATTATTATCTGTTTTGATTAGAAATAAAGGATTAGAAGCAAAGGTATTGGAATCAATTGTTTATAAGAAACATGTAATAATTGCAGGTGCAGGTCCTTCAATAGTTGATGACTTAGAAAACGTTAAAAAATAGATAGAAAGAAAGTTATTTATGTAACATGCGATGGAGCAACAAAAGCTTTTCAAGAAATAATGGACGATATACCTGATCTAATTGTAACAGACCTTGATGGATTTCCTAAAGAACAAGTAGCATGTTCTAAAGAAGGAAGCATAGTAATTGTCCATGCCCATGGAGATAACAAAGAACAAATAGCTACATATGTTCCGAAATTGGATAAAGTTATAGGTACAACGCAAGTAAGACCTAAGGAAAAAGTATATAATTTTGGTGGGTTCACCGATGGAGATAGAGCTGCCTATATTATAGGTAGCTTTAATCCTGCATCTATAACATTAATAGGTATGAATCTATCAGAAGAAGTTGGCACCTACTCAAAACCTATAATATTCGATAGAACAAGAAAAATTATAAAACTCAGAATTGCAAAAGAATTGTTAGAATTATTTGCAAAGAAGATTCAAGAACAAAAAAGGAATATAAAATTGTTCAATTTGACAAAAGATGCGAATGATGACATTAAAGGATTCCAACCTATTACTTTGAAAAAATATGTTGAATTGGTTTATAAATGATTAATTTCTTCAATGTTAGAAATATACATCAAAGGATAATTAATTTCTTCAATATATTCTAATTTTCCTGTAACAACATAATTACCATATTTTACTTTTATTTCAGCTTTAATATTTCTTTTGTTGATTTCATTATAAGAATATGGATTAATCTCTTGATTTTTATCAACAATTTGAATTTTTGCTGAAACTCGATAGGGTTGAGCAAGAATTGAAGCTTCAATAGCCTTTTTGATAACTTCAATATCTTTGGTTTTGAAAGGCATGGCCATAAATTGATGATAAACAAAACCTAAGGCTATTCCTAATTCAAATATTGCCCTTTCCTTATCATTAATATTGCCATGAAAATATTTTTTTGCAATATCTTCCATGCTTATGGAAATACAGAATATTATTTAAATTCATTTTATTTTATACAATTTTTGAAGGAATTCCAGTGCAAATTCATCAGCTTTTTTCTCATTACCTCTATGCCTGTTACAAAAAATTCTTATAACATGATAAAATTCATGAAGGACTATAAAGGCATTGTACATATATTCACCCTTTCTAAAATATATAGTATTTTTTATTGGATCATACATAGCTAAAGCTTTGTATTTACCTTTAGGTATCCCTACTTTTAAATTGGGTTTTTTAACACCATAATAGTTAGAGAGCTCTTCTATAGCCTTTTCTGTATCTCCACTAACTATTAAATTTATTATTTTTTTATGATCAATGCCTTTATCTTCCATATTAGATCAAGCTTATTATTGCTATATACATAAAATATGATGCAAAGAAAAAAACGTTCCTATAGAAAATATTTTAATTGCTAAAGAAGCAATCCCTCTATTAATACTATAACCCTTTCTTACAATGAATGCAAAAAATAATACCCAAATTATTATTCCTGTAAAGAAACCTACAACAGAAATAATTCCAAATAGTGAAATAAAGGTTAATCCTGCTGTAAGCCACCAACCAATTTGCAAAGGATTTACCAATGCAATTCCCAATCCTAATAAATAGCTATTTGAGCTTTTTTCATTTCCTCTTTTAAACTCATTCTTGGTACTTTTTAAAGAAGAATAAATTAAAAACATCATAAATAATGAACCTATTATATAAAATGGGAATAAAGGCAAATTCTTGATAAATCCATAAAGTAATAGAGTTATTATCATGAAAATAAAATCTGCTGTCATAGCTCCAAAACCTACACTTATACCATTCAAATATGAAATGATTGTTCGTTGGGCCATCATAGCTAATATAGGACCTGGTGGTGCAGCTAAAGATATGCCATATAAAGTTCCTAATAGGAAACTTGTTAATATATCCACTAATAGCAATTATTGGTTGGAAATTCTTATTTATTTTTTAATCAAAAACTTCAAAAACCAAGGGGTTGAAATTGGTATAACTATTTTTTGAATAGATTGAATTTTAGCAATTGAAGCTGCAGGAATTACGCTTAATAAAGTATGCAATGCATTGTAAATAGCTGTAAATATTAGAATCCAAATTAATGGATTACTTGAATAAATTCCTGTAGTAACTAAAATTGAATGAGATGCGTAATTTATATATCCTGCAAAGATTGTTATAAAGAACAAATAATTTACTATCGTCATTACTCCCACCCTTAAAATCATTGCAAATACAATTCCTAGAGACATTAACTTTTCGTAGCTTGACCTCTTTAGTACCAGAAAAGCTGAATAATAACCAAGAATGGTAGATAGCACGGCTATTGATTTTGCTGCAGGACCTATTAATGGAAATTGAGAGAAAATGTTGAGCAATAAGAAATGAATAGCTTCAATTATTATTGCAATAAAAGGTCCAAATAATAAGAATGCTAAAATAACTATTATTTCAGCAGGATCAAATTCCAAATATGGCAGTATTGGGAATGGAAAATAGTGAGAAAGAGTTAGAGAAATAATAGAGACCAAACTACCTAAAAGTGCTACTATAGCTATTTGTTTTGAGTTCATATTATTATTAAATTGTATTACAAATTTAAATGTTATTACAAAATAATTTGTATATATCTTCTATAATTGGGATTAAATAATTATTTTATAATGATAGTAGAATTTATTAATGAAATAAAAGGTCAAGTAAGCATTTTGAAAAGTTATTATGAAGATCTTAAAAGAAGCGAATATTTTGGTATTTTGAACCAAAAAGAAAATGAAAGTTACTTTTTTGGTTTAGGAGATTCATATGCTGCATCAATTGCCGTAAGTGAATTAACTGGTTGTGTTTATGGTGAACCCTATGAATGGCAATATAAAAATTACCTTTCGGAAAAAATTTTATCTTTATATCTGTATCTGGAAAAACAAATGCGAATATAAATTTAGCAAAAAAAGCAAAAGAATTAAAAAACAGAATAATTGCTATTACAGGTAATAGGGATTCTGAACTAGCAAAAATAGCAGATTTAGTTATCGATATGAATTATAAAGAAAAGATAATACTACCTGGAACATTATCGTTTACAAAATCTTTAGTTGCTTCATTTTCATTATTTGGAATAGATTTAGATTTCGAAATAATAAAAAGGGAATATGAAAAATCAAAGGAAAAAAGATTTGGCTATTTTGGTGATGGATCTTTGTTTATATTGGCATCACCACTATTATATCCTATAGCATATTATTGGAAAGCTAAAACTGCTGAAACAACAGGGATAAAGGCATTCGCAGAAAGGGTTGAATTATTTAGTCATGTAGATTTGTTCTTCTTAAATAGAAATGACGGCCTTATAATTCTGAGCAGGCCTGAAGATAAAAAGGCTCAATTATTGTTCGATAGTTTAAGTGAAAAAATTAATTTCTGTATAAAAATAGATTTTTCTCAAAGGTTGCAAGAAAGTTATATAATCGGTAGTTTTTATGCTCAATTATTTTCCTATAATCTTATGAGAACACTAGGAAAATATGATTTTAACTTTTCTAAATCAGAATTCTTAGAATTTAGCAATAGATTAATTTATTAATTCTATTATATTTTTTGAAGGATAATTCAAATTATAAAATTCACCGTTATTAAATAGAATCTTGCCTCTTCTAATTGTGGTTTCAATTTTAGCTTTAATCTTCCATCCATCAAATGGAGAAAATTTTGACTTTGATATAAATTTACTAGAGTCTATTACCATATCATTTTCAAAATTAAATATAACTAAATCTGCATAATAACCCTCTCTAATAATGCCTTTTTTTATTCCTAAATATCTCGCAGGATACACACAAAGGCAATCTATTAGTTTATTTAATTTTATTATGCCTTTAAAACAACTATCTAAAAATATAGAATACATTACTTCTATAGAAGGATAACCTGGAGGAGGATTTTCTGATAATTTTTCCTCTAAACTATGAGGAGCATGATCGCTTGCTATAAAATCAATTTTTCCAACATTAATTGCATTTATAATTGCTTCATTATCTCGTCTCAATGCTAAAGGCGGACGTACAGTAGAATAGCCTTTTGGCTTATTTGCAACATCATCAATACAATAAAAGTATGATGCGGTGTTACTTCAATGTAAACTTTTTTATCCTCAAATTTTCTTCTATAAGATTCTATCAATTCTATTGATTCCGCTCTAGATATATGAGCAAAACGTATGTTGTTTAATTTTTTTGAATGCTCCAATACATAATTTACAGCGGATACTTCATCTAACCCAAATTGTGCATGAAAAACTGCTTTTTTATCATTTAATAATTCCTCGAAATTAGGCAATGCTTTAAGGTCTTCTTCATAAAATTTTACTGCAAAATACTCATTTATTTTATTGTTTCTCAATATTTCATAGCTAGGCTTTATATGCAGACCAAAATCAACCTTGGATTTGTTTTAAAGTCCTCATATCTTTTCTTTAAATTTTCTATTGTATTAACAGGTGGTTTAGTATTGGGTCATATCTAAAACTGTTGTTATCCCTCCAGCTAACGCAGCTAAAGAACCTGATAATATCGTTTCTTTATAACTTTCATTCCAATCTCTAAAGTGAACGTGTAAATCAATGCCTGCTGGAAGGATTACACTTCCTTTACCTAATTTAATTTTTTAATATCTATATTTGAAACCTTTGATATTTTAGATATTTTTTCTCCGCTGATTAGAATTGAACATTCTATTAAATCATTATTTACATAGGCTTTACCCTCAATACAATAGTCTTCAGAATTTACTTCGCTCAACAATTTGCTCTATAACTTCACTTTCATTTAAATATCGCATACAATAGTTGCATTTAAGCTTTAAAGGCTTCTTCGATATGACACGGAAGCTAGAGATTATTGGTTCATTATACTGTCTACTTATACAAGTTGGGTTATTACATTTAAGAATGTTTTCAACCACGTCTTGTAGTGCTATTTTTCTTTTTTCATAAACCTTATAGTCTCTTATGATATTTATTGTAGCTTCAGGTGCAATAAGTGCTAATCTGTTCAACAAATTTGGATTAATTTCTAAATTTTCTACTTTAACAACATCTTTAATTCCCAATTTTCTGCTTTTTACATTCATAACTAAAGCTATCGTATATCCTTCTTTACCTGTCAATTCTAATAAACTAAGAACAGAAAGCGCTTTTCCAGCAGGAATATGGTCGATAACGGTGCCATTCTTTATCTTAGTAACTTTCATTTCGTATTCTTCCATGGCTATACTTCAACCCCAAATATTAATGATAAAATAGCCATTCTTAAAGGTATTCCAAATTTCGCTTGTCTAAAATAAGCTTGTTTAGATGTCGAATCTAATTCATATGTAAGCTCCTCAACCCTTGGCAATGGATGCATTACAATCATATTTGGCTTGGACTTCTCTAAGCTCTTTAAATCAAGTTTGTAAGAACCTCTTACTCTCTCATATTCAGCAAGGTCTACAAATCTTTCTTTTTGCAACCTAGTTACATATAAAACATCGAGCTCGGAAATAACATGTTCTAAGTTAGTAAATTCTTCAATTTTTACACCTTTATTTAAGAGCTCATCTTTTATTTCATTTCGAATTTTTAATTGTTCAGGAGAAATTGCGTATATTTTATTATCATATTTAGAAATCGCTAGGATAAATGAAACAACAGCCCTGCCATATTTTAAGTCTCCATATACACCAATGTTCAATTTATCTAACCTGTTGAAAGTGTTCTTTATCGTGTATAAATCAATCATTGCCTGTGTAGGATGATTAAGTGTTCCATCACCTGCGTTTATTACTGGATGTTCACAAATGTCAGCTGCAAACTGCGCAGAGCCTTCTATTGGACTTCTTATAATGATGAGGTCGCAGTATGAATCTAACATCTTTAATGTATCATAAAGACTTTCTCCCTTTTTTATCGAAGCATACTCTCCCGTTACATTAACAACTTCAGCTCCCAATCTCTTAGCTGCTACTTCAAAACTAACTCGTGTTCTAGTGCTTGGCTCAAGAAACAAATTAGCAATAATTTTACCTTTTAATGAATCCTTAAATTTAATATTCATATATTTATCTGCAATATTAAATAAGTGTTCAAGCTCCTCTCTACTAAAGTTCTCTATTGTAATGATATCCCTGTTGAACCAATTCATATTCATGAAATCTAATTTCTTTAATCAGTTTAAATTATTTCCTTTATCTGATTTAAAATATCTTTCAATTTAAATAATGAAATTAGTTCAATTCCATAATCTTTTAGCTTGTTATATGCACCTTCTTCTCTATCTACAATAACGAAGGCATAATTTACAAAATAGTTTTCATCTTTCAATTTTTCATAGCCATCAAATATATTTCCACCTGTAGTAGCAACATCATCAACAATTAAAATTTCAGAATTCTTTTCAACTTTTCCTTCAATCAACTTTTGTGTTCCGTGACCTTTAGTTTCCTTCCTTATATATACTAAAGGTTTTTTAAGTCTATAAGCAATGAAAGATGCCCAAGCTAAACCACCTGTTGGAATGCCAGCTATAGCATCGAACTTAATTTTATCTATCAATTTTGCCGATTCTTCAACAATATAACTATAAATATCCGGAAAAGATAAAGCAACTCTTAAATCTATATAAATATTGGATTCTTTGCCTGAAGAAAGTAAGAATTTACCTGTTTTAATAGAACCTATTTCTAGCAATTTTTTAATTATGATATCCATTGTAATTCAACAGCTTTTTTCGCTTCGCTTATATAATCTTTTGCTTCAAAAATAGATCTACCAACAATTTCATAATCTGCCCCATTCTTTATTGCAGACCCATATTTCATTCCTTGTGCACCTATTCCAGGAGAAAAAATTTTTAAATGTGTTTTTGACCTTAGTCTTTTTAAAAATATCAGGCTTTGTTGCTGGAGCAATTATCCCTGCAAGGCTTAAATTATTGCATATCTCACAAAATATTCAAGATTTTCATCATATTTTATTTGAATCATGTGAAGTCATCGCTACTATACCTAACGTTCGGGATAACTTTATTTTAAAGCTTTTAAGAGAAGATTCGCCAATAAATGTATGAGCTATAACAGCATCAAAATTCAATTTTTTTTGCAAGCTTTCCTATTTTTTCACAAATATGTTGAACATCAGCTATTTTCAGATCAGCTATTGTAACAAAATCTTTTGATAATTCATAATTTAGTCTTTCAGCATAAGAATATGCTTCTAATAAACAAGTTAGACCTATTTTAATTCCTACAGAATATTCTCTTAATTGTTCTAGAAAGACCTTTGAATAGTGATTCGCATCGTCTATAGCTAAAATGAGCTTACTTTTTTTAGCCTTTGATATAGAATCTATTTTTTAATAAAATCTTCTGAACTCATATCTTATTTAACATTACAGACATAGCTATATAAATTAAGAAAAAGCTTCTTACAAAAACTATGAACCAAAAAGGAATTAATATTACATCAACACTTAAATGGAAAAACATTGGGACAAGTATAGACAAAAAAGGATATTCAATCAATAAAAGCAACTGTAATACGATTGAATTAAAAATAATTTTCTCGGGCTTTGAAGCAATTATTAATATAACTAATTCATAAAGTGCATACTGTGGTGAAAATCCAAATGAAAATGCAAATATTAAAGAAAGTAAACCTAATGTAATTTTTTCAAATGTAAGCTTACTTGTAGCAAAATATAAAAAAACGATTGTGAAAATAACAACAAGAGCTAAAGATATGGTTTTTAAGATGCTCTGTGAAAAAAATGAAACATTATATTTTAAAGGTTCAGAAAATATAGAAGGACAGGGTGTAATTCCTATCATATGAAAACCTACAAGTTGTAATGTAAAACTATCAGAAGGACAATTTAAATAAGCTCCTGTTGGAATGTAAAAGCCATTCTTTAAGTAATCAAACAGACCAAACATGGATTCCCATGCAGGCCTATTAGATTGCCAAGCTAAAGAGCTTGTGTATAAATTTAAATTAAAAAATATCGGAACATTAAATACAATTAAACCAAGAATTAAAAATGGCAAATACTTAAAGAAAATTTTTCTCATGTTTTTATCAAAAAGGCAGCTTCCATAAATGAAAATCGGAATAATTTTCAAGGATGTTCCAACTGAAATAAAAAATGTACTTAATTTACTCTTCTTGTTTATGAAGTAGTACCCTAAAACTAAAAATAAGATAACAACAGGATCATAAACTTGTTGTGTATAAATCCAAAAAAGGGGTAGCGGTGATGACAAATAAAGCCACCTAACATATTGCGAGTAATGGTTTGGTGATTCTTCAAGTATTTTCCATATTAATATTCCTGTTATAGAGTCACAAATAGCATTGATGAAATAAAATATTACTGAAAAATTTAGCAAACTATTCATAGTTAAGAAATTAAGAATGTATGAATACAAATTAAATAGAAAAGGATAAGGCGTCCAAACGTTTAAAATCCCATTCTTTTGCTGAATTATGTAAATATCATGAAGCCATGAAGTAAAATAAGTAACCAAAGGAAAATGTATGATCGGAATCAACAAAACTGGAAAGAATCTGGAAATAAAAAGGATAATAATATACACTTCGAATTCATACTTCAGCAAACTCTTAGGCAACAACGGTTTACCTTTGAACATTTGATTCACTTATTATATTTTTTTCTTTTATTCTAACGAATTATATATATTCAAGTTTTTCTTAATTATTAAAAAGGATGCATATAATACTTTGCACAAAACAGGTACCGGATTCAACAGACATGAGAATAGACCCTAAAACTAATAATTTGATTAGAGAAGGTGTTCCATCTGTCACCAATCCACCAGATTTATATGCTGCAGAAGAAGCATTAAGGATTAAAGAAAAATTCGGAGGGATTTTATCAGTTGTAACGATGGGCCCATTACAAGCTGAAAGTAGTCTAAGAGAACTTTTAGCTATGGGAGCTGATTATGCATATCATGTTTCGGATAGAGCTTTAGCAGGTTCTGATACATTAGCTACATCCTATACTTTATACATGGCAATAAAAAAAATTGTAGAGATACATGGACCCTTTACCTTTATATTTTTTGGAAGACAGGCTATAGATGGTGAAACTGGTCAAACAGGACCTGGTGTTGCAGCAAGGTTTGGTATTCCTATAATCACATACGCGTATAAAATTCAAGAAATTAACTTAGAAGAGAAGTATGTAATAGCTAACAGAAAAACATATGATGGAGAAGAAATTGTAAAAGCAAAATTACCTGCTGCACTAAGTATAACAGAAGAAGCTAGTAAACCGAGAGTACCATCAATAAGCGATATTATAAAGGCTTATAGAGCGAAAATTGTTAGATGGAATAAAGATGATTTAAAACTTGAAGATGATAAAATAGGTTTAAGAGGATCTCCTACTTTTGTAAAGAGAGTTTTTGCTCCTCCACCAAGAAAGAAAGGACAAATATTCGATGGTAGAAATAGAGAAAAGGATGCAGCAATATGGTTAGTTGACAATTTAATAAAGGTAAATGCTTTTAGCGAAAAAGTTGCTGAAAAATATGAAGAAGTTAAACCTTTACCTATTGCACAAGATAAAACAAAGAAATTTGGAGAAGTTTGGAGTACAGTTGAACATAGATATGGAAAGGCTGATAGTGTTTCATGGGAACTTCTTGGTGAAGCTAGGAGGTTATCAAGATTATTAGGAGTAAAATGTGCAGCTGTAATCGTAGGACATAACATAAAGCATTTAATCGATGAATGCGCTTCATATGGCGCAGATAAAGTTTATTATATTGACCATCCTATATTAGAAGATTATAGAACAGAACCATATTCTTTTGCTCTAACACAACTTTGTCTTAAATATAAACCAGATATACTGCTAATGCCTGGTACACAAAATGGTAGAGATTGGGCTGGATATGTAGCTACATTAATACCAACGGGATTAACAGCTGATGGAACTCAGTTAGACATAGACCCAGCTACAGGAATGTTGTTAGGTACAAGACCTGATTTCGGAGGAAACGAAATGTCTACAATAGTTTGTCCTAAACATAAACCCCAAATGGTGACTGTTAGACCTAGAGTGATGAAAATACCACCAAAGATACCAAATCCAAATGTAGAAATGATACAGGAAGAAGTAGAAATTGCAGAAAATAAAATTAATACACAACTATTGAAATTCATACCAAGAGAGAAGATAAAATTAGAGGAAGCTAAAATAATTGTTTCAGTAGGTAAAGGGTTAGGCTCACCTAAAAATTTATACATTGTAGAAGAATTAGCAAAACTTTTGAATGCAGAAATTGGAGCGACTAGGGCTGTGGTATATTCAGGATGGCTACCGAAAGATAGGCAAGTAGGACAAACTGGATTAATAGTTAGACCCAGACTTTATATAGCAATCGGAATTTCAGGCGCTATACAACATATTGTCGGAATGCAAAATTCAGATATAATTTCTGCGATTAACATTGACCCAGAAGCTCCAATTTTTAACGTTAGCGATTTTGGAGTTATAGGAGACCTCTTTAAAGTTGTACCTTTGCTTACTGAAGAACTTAAAAGTAGAGGAATAAAATATGGTTGAAAAATTTGATGTTGTTGTAGTAGGTGCAGGACCTGCGGGAGTGTCTGCAGCTATAGTTACTGCAAGAGCCGGATTAAATACTGTAATAATTGAAAGAGGAAATATACCAGGCGAAAAAAATTTATTCGGGGGTGTCTTATTTAAGCATCCCTTTGAAAAATTAATCCCTGATTTTGTAAAAACTGCACCTTTAGAAAGAAAAGTAGTTGAATACCAATATTGGATTTTACTCGATGACTCATTTATTAAACTTGTCTATAGGGATGATGCTTTTGAAAATAATCCCAGTGGATACACTGCTTTAAGAGCAAAATTTGATGCATGGTATGCAAAAAAAGCTCAAGAAGCTGGTGCTATGTTAATAACAAGAACACAAGCTCTTGAACCTATAATAAAGGATGGAAAGGTGATAGGTGTTAATACAGATAGAGGAGAGCTATTTGGGAATATTGTTATCGCTGCAGATGGTGCAAATTCGTTATTAGCACAAAAAGCAGGTCTTCATGATGAATGGAAACCCCACCAATTAGCATTAGGTGTAAAAGAAGTAATTGAAGTACAAAGGACAAAAATAGATGAAATGTTCCAAGTAAAGACTGAAGAAGGTGTTGCTGCCACAATTATTGGAGGACCGTTAAAGGGTATGACAGGTGGCGGATTTTTATATACTGATAGAGAAGCATTATCTGTTGGAATAGGTGTACTTCTTAGCGATCTAGTAAGTAATAACATAAGACCGAATAAGCTTTACGAGAAGTTCAAAAGACATCCTGCAATTTATCCTTACATAAAAGATGGAATTTTAAAGGAATATTCGGCTCATCTTATACCAGAAGGAGGATATAATGCAATACCAAAATTGTATACTAACGGTATGATGGTAGTTGGAGATGCTGCATTACTAGTTAACGTTGTGGGATGGGAAGGAACAAACTTAGCAGCAGAATCTGGTATATTAGCTGGCGAAACAGCTATTTATGCTCATAAAGTGAAAGATTTTAGTGCAAATGTACTAAAAATTTATGAAACAAAATTGAGAAACAGTTTCGTTCTTAGAGATCTTAGAAAATTTAGAAGAATTCCTCCTTTTTTGTACAAGAACAAGCACTTTTTTAGCTCTTATCCTGAAATGTTGAGGGATATCCTAAGGTTATGGCATACAGTTGATGGTGAACCCAAAGAAATAAAGATAAAGAGAATTAGAGATGTTATTATTAGTAAAGTAGGACCTATCAAGCTTATAAAGGATATTTCTGATTTAATAAGAGGGATATTATTTTGAGTCAACAAATTTATATTCAAAAACAAAAAGAAGAAATTCCAGTATATAAAAAAGAAGAAAATTCTAATGTAGAAGGTAAATTATTTTTGGCTAGATATAAAAGAGATGATGTATCTCATCTTGTGATAAAGGATAATGAAACATGCATAAAATGTAATCATAAACCTTGTATTATAGTATGCCCTGCAGATGTTTATAAATGGGAAGAAAATAGATTAATAATTTCTTACGATAATTGTGTAGAATGTGGAAGTTGCAGAATAGTTTGCCCTTATTCAAATATACAATTTAGGTATCCATTGCATGGTAAAGGAATAGGATATAGATATGGTTAAAAAGATATTTTATGTAGAAATTTCCTTATTAAAAAATAGTAAATTATTAAAGAAGTAAATATTATTCCGGCAAATATGTATAAATATTCATTTAATAACGAAATTAAAAATTGCCATTGTTCATAATATACATAGCCTAAAATTGAAAGTATTGAATTCCAAGATAGATTACCAATCAATGTTATTATTAAAAATTTATTGACATTCATTTTTCCTATCCCAGCAGGAAAAGAAATAAGTGTTCTTATTAAAGGTATAAACCTTGCAATCAAAACTATTATAATACCATACTTGTTGAATAGATAAATAACCTGATCAAGGCGATTTTTATTTATTAAAAAATAGTGTCCATATCTTTCTAAAAAGGGATAACCCAACTTATAGCCTTTGTTCAATTAATGCCTTACCAAAAGCTTTTCTGGATTGCGAATAATAATAGGATTCGAGAAAAGACTTCCTCGCTATACCTAAAGCCCCTACAGCATTGGATAATCTTGATACCATAAGAT
>Ga0074075_14746_pt1 | contig 17794 bp, 10 predicted proteins | sample YNPg_E_FD_63712 | JGI IMG/M metagenome (GOLD analysis project Ga0074075, IMG submission 63712) | Hot spring microbial communities from Beowulf Spring, Yellowstone National Park, Wyoming, USA - YNP_Beowulf Spring_E v2 (version 2) | ecosystem: Environmental > Aquatic > Thermal springs > Hot (42-90C)... | reverse complement strand
GCCGTAGCTAACTCTTCGCAACCTCTACTCCAACGTGTAAACCTTTTTTGTAGGCGGCGGCCTTTAAACTCGGTAGTCATCGCATGCAACTTGACCCATCACTATACGAGGTGCCTTATTTCACCGAAGAAGGCTTTTTAAGAAAAAAGTGTGCCGTTTGCGGTGAATACTTCTGGACGCTTGACCCGCAGCGACAAACCTGCGGTGACGCGCCGTGTGACCCATACGATTTTTTCGATACACAATACACTAGTAGGTCGCTTGACGTATCCGCTATGCGGTCCACGTTTATTGGATACTTCAGCGAGAGAGGCCACAAAGCGATACAGCCAAGGGAGGTTGTAGCTAGGTGGCGGGATGACCTCTACCTCACGATAGCCAGCATAGTCCTATTTCAACCATTCGTTACAAGCGGTCAGGTTCCTCCGCCAGCTAACCCCCTAGTTGTGAGTCAACCCTGTATAAGGCTCTCGGATATCGATAATGTGGGTCTAACAGCGGGTAGACACCTCACCATATTTGAGATGGGTGGACACCACGCCTTCAATTACCCTGACCACAAAGTCTACTGGAAGGATGAGACAGTGCGTTACGCTTACGACTTCTTTTCTAGGGAATTGGGCATCCGCAGAGACAAGGTGACTTTAAAGGAGAGTGTTTGGGTGGGCGGCGGTAACGCTGGGCCGTGTTTCGAGGTCGCCGTGGGAGGGCTTGAAATCGCCACACTCGTGTTTATGGAATATGACGTCCGGGAGGATGGTTCATGGACTCCTCTTCCACTAAAGATAGTTGACACTGGCTACGGCATTGAGCGTATGAGTTGGCTGTCCCAGAGGTCGCCAACAGGTTTCCACGCTATTTACGGTAGGCTCGTGGACAGGTTCGCCGACCTCCTAGGTGTAAGCCTCCCCTCACCCCAAGCGCTCATCGAGACTGCTAAGTACTCCGCCTTAATGAAGGTTGAGGGAGGTGAGAGTGCTAGGCAGCTGAGGTTGAAGGTAGCTGAAAAGCTTGGAGTGGATCCCCTAGAGCTTGAAAGGTGGATGATACCCGTTGAGTCCATGTTCGGGATCCTAGACCACACTAAGACTCTTGGCTTCATGCTCGCCGACGGGATAGTCCCATCCAACACTGGCGAAGGCTACTTGGCCCGTTTGGTCTTAAGGAGGGCGCTCAGGCTTAGGAGGAGGCTCAATCCGGTGAGTCTAAGCGAGTTGGTTTCAATGCAGCTCGAGTTCTGGGGGAAAGACTTCCCTAGGCTAACGGAGAGGTCGAAGCGAGTGTTGGAGGAGATAGAGCTAGAGGAGAGGAAGTACTCTGAAACCGTCTCAAAGGCGGTTGGCTTGGTTGACGCGGCTCTAAGGCAGGCCGCTAAAAGCGGTAAGATTGGGGTGGAGGAGTTGATAGGCCTGTACGACTCCCATGGCGTGGACCCATACCTAGTTGCTGAGGAGGCTAAGAATCGGGACATTGCTGTAACAGTCCCAGACAATTTCTTTACCTTGGTTGCCCAAAGACACGGTTACGCCAAGCCGAAGGCTCAGTCAACGGTTCATATAGGTCCCTCAATTCTTGGGCAGCCTAAAACCCGTAGGCTCTATTATGAGGATCCCGGCCTATTAGAGTTCGATGCCAATGTTCTTTTAGTCGAGGGTGAAAAGCTTGTATTGGATCAGACATGTTTTTACCCTGAGGGTGGAGGCCAGCCAGCGGATACTGGGAACATTATTATTGATGATGTGAAGTTTAAAGTGACTGATGTGCAGGTTTTTGGAGGGGTTGTTGTTCACTATTTGGAAAAGGACCAGAATCTTGATCGCCTTATCCCTGGCTCACGTGTGCATGGAGTTGTTGACGCTGAGAGGCGGCTCAGACACACCCAGCACCATGATGCCACCCATATTTTGCTTGCTTCAATACGTAGTGTGCTCGGCGACCACGTGTGGCAGGCTGGTGCGCAGAAGGGTTACCACTATTCTAGACTGGATATAACGCATTATAAGAAGGTGAGCCGAGAGGAATTGGAGCAAATAGAGGCGTTGGCTAATAGTGTTGTGCAGCAGGATCGGCGTGTCATATCTAGATTCATGGAGAGAAATAAGGCTGAAGAAAGATATGGCTTCACGATTTATCAGGGGGGAGTTGTACCCGGCTCCATAATAAGGATCGTCGAGGTTGAGGACTTCGACGTGGAAGCTTGTGGGGGCACGACACAGCGAGCACACTGGCTCCATAGGCCCTATCAGTATCATTAAGGTTGAGTACCCTCAAGACGGCGTTGTGCGGTTTATTTTCAGCCGGCGTCTCCGCCGTAGAGTTGAACCGTAAAAACGCCAACCTCTTAGAGGACCTCTCCATGACGCTGAGGGCCCCAATAGACCAGTTACCTCATAAAATTAAGAATATACTCGATGAAAACAAATCTCTGGGCGTCAAAGTCGAAAGACTGCAGAGTTCGATAGCGGACCTCCTCGGTGATAGGTTGGGTATGCTTGATACTCCGATTGGTCAAGTTGGATACATAGTGTTAAGTGGGGAAGATGATGGCGTTGACCAGCGGTTTATTGCAACAAGGCTTGCGAACACTAAGAAAATAGTGGTTTTCACCCTTAGAGGGAGGAGGCTTGTCGTCTCTTCTCCCACGCAAGGTGGCTACGACGTTTCCAAGCTAGTGGGCGTCCTCAAATCTAAGTATAAGGGGAAGGGAGGTGGTGGCAAAGCTTACGGTGAATACCTGTTCGATGAGGACACACCACTGCGGGATATGAGGAGCCTTATATTCGAGGTAGCCCGAGAAATCTGAGTACTGCATGGTCACCTGATGAAGCCTCCAAAAACCTCGCCGTTCAGTGTGGGTCAAAAATCACTCTTAGCGTAGCTGCTACGCCAACATGGATTTCTGATCTGTTATTAAGTGCGGGGTAGCTCATTATGAGGATAATGTGGGACGCTGGACGTGTACGCAAAGGCTTTAAAACCCTAATGATGCCTTACTTGTTGCGGTCTCTGTGATTGATGTAGGTTGTGCTTGGGTGAATGTATTTGAGTGATAGTGGCGATATGGCTTCTAGGGTTAAGAGGCTTAGAGAGATTGAGAGGAAGGTTAATGGACTTTGGTATTCATCGAGGATATATGAAGTTGACCCAGACAGGAGCAAACCTAAGAAGCTTGTTACTTTCCCCTATCCCTATATGAATGGATCGTTACATGTGGGTCACGCTCTGAGCGCGACGAGGGTTGACGCTTACGCCAGATTTATGCGACTAATGGGTTATAACGTGCTCTTCCCATGGGCTTGGCACTGGACAGGCGAACCCATTATGGGTAGTGCGAAGCGTGTTAAGCAGGGTGATCGTAAAATTATTGAGACTCTTGTTAAACTTGACGGTGTGCCCGAGAGCGAAATACCCAACTTTGCTGACCCCTACTACTTCGCACGCTACTTTACTAAGGAGGGTAGGGATGTTGTAAGGGAGATAGGCTTCTCGGTGGACTGGCGTCGAGAGTTCACGACTGCCTTGAATGAGGGTTATGCGCGGTTTGTTACGTGGCAATATCTAACCCTGCGTGAAAAGGGCTACATAACTCAGGGGACACATCCCGTTGTGTGGTGCCCTAACGATAAGAGTCCCACCGGTGACCATGACAGGGCTGAGGGCGAGGGGGTATCACCCGAAGAGCTCTTCCTCATAAAGTTCCCAATGAAGGGAGACGACGCGCAACCAACATTCATCGTGGCCGCCACGTTTAGGCCAGAAACCATTTTCGGCGCCACAAACATCTGGGTTCAACCGGAGGGCGTGTATACGCTTGCGCTCGTTGACGGAGAGAAGTGGATTGTTTCCGAGTATTCTTCCACGGTTCTCGCCGAGCAGAAACATGATGTTAAACGACTCTCTAGGCTAAACGGGAAGGACTTGGTGGGCAGGGTGGCGGCTAACCCACTCACAAATACCGAATTACCTGTTCTCCCAGCGGATTTCGTGGACCCGTTATTCGGCACAGGTGTGGTCTATAGTGTACCGGCACATGCTCCCTATGATTACGCTGCTTTGAGGGAACTTCAACGCTTGGATGAGCAGGCTCTCTTCAAGATGGGTTTGAGCCTCGAATGGGTTCGAAGCATTACTCCCATTTCAATCATTAGGGTGGAGGGCTACGGTGATTATCCGGCTGTAGAGGTTTGCAACTCAATGGGTATAGTATCCCAGAGGGATGAGAAGCTGGATCAGGCTACACAGAGGGTATATCAGGCGGAATACGCGAAGGGTGTTATGAAGGATAACTGTGGCAAATATAGTGGAATCCGTGTCTCTGACGCGAAAAAGCTAGTTTTTGAAGACTTAAAGAATATGGGTTTTGCTGCTGTGTACTATGAGTTGCCATCACCCGTGGTTTGCAGGTGTGGCACGAGGTGTATCGTGAAGATACTCGAGAACCAGTGGTTCTTACGCTATGGTGATGCGGACTGGAAATCTAAAGCCAAACTCTGTGTGGAGAGAATGGGTGTGTATCCACATGAAGCTAGGCAGTGGTTTTTCGACGTAATAGATTGGCTTCAGAACAAGCCCTGCGCGCGTAGGTCAGGCCTCGGCACACCTCTACCATGGGACAAGGAGTGGATAGTGGAAACACTGAGTGATTCAACTGTGTACATGGCCTACTATACCATATCAAAATATGTTAACACTGGAGCCGTGAGTCCTACGTCTCTCACCCCAGAATTCTTTGATTATGTGTTCTACGGTAAGGGTGAGCTGTCAACAGTTGCCCGACTTACCGGTGTAGACGAGGAAACCCTCCGAAGTGTGCGCGAGGAATTCCTATACTGGTATCCAGTGGACCTTAGGAACTCTGCTAAGGAGCTCATACCCAACCACCTTACATTCTTTATATTCCACCATGTCGCATTGTTCCCGGAAGAACACTGGCCGAAGGCTGTTTCAACAAATGGGATGCTGACATTGGAGGGTCAGCCCATGCATAAGTCTAAGGGTAACTTTGTGTCCCTTAAGCAGGCAATCCAAGAATATGGTGCTGATGCAACAAGGCTCACACTGCTTAACGGTACAGAGAACCTTAACGACCCAGACTGGAACAGGACTGCCGCCTCAAACTCTGTGGATAAACTTAGCTCCCTTTTGGATTTGGTTGAACATGTGGCTTCAAACCAACTTAGCGGTGCGGGTGAGCTGAGCGATATCGATAGGTGGCTTCTAGCAAGGTTTAAGGAAAAGGCTAGGCGTGTAAAGGAACATATGGGTGAAATGCGCACACGCTCCGCGTTGAATGTGGCGCTGTTTGAAGTGTGGGAGGACTATAGGAGGTATCTGAAAAGAAATGGTAACCGTAATCAGGCTGCTGTCCACCAGTTCTTTAAGTGGTGGATGATTATCCTCCACCCCTTTATACCGCACTTATCGCAGTGGTGTTATGCAAAATTGGGTGGATCAGGGCTCATCGAGCATGTAGGATACCCTCCAACAGAGCTGGATGATGAGGATGTTTTCTTGATGGCAAGAGAGGAGTACATCAGACGTGTAGAGGAAGACGTGGTTAACCTGCAGCGCCTTATGCGGGAGTCGAGGTCGGCGGAGATCGTCGTTGCTGATAGAAGGAGGATAGAGCTCGCGAAAGCGCTCATTCCCCAGCTTAAGGGTGGTGGGAGGATAACGCCTCAAATGGTGGAATTTGCTGCGAAGGAATTAGGCGATAAGAAAAGTGCCTCAGGCTATATTCAGCGGTTTATAAGGAGTTTATCCGAGTGGAGGGAGTTCGACCAAGCCATCCTCGCACGCCTCATCGAAGAGGAAGCCTCCACGCTTAGAGACGCCTCAAGCTACCTACGAGAAGTATGTGGTGTTGAAATAAGGGTTGTAGGAGTAAATGATGCGAGTGATAAGATTAGAGCAGAGAACGCAACACCCTTAAAACCCACAATAACCTTTTTGAGGCAGTAGTGGATGGGCCCGTGGCCCAGCCTGGATAGGGCAGCGGCCTGCGGAGCCGTTGGTCGAGGGTTCAAATCCCTCCGGGCCCGTCTATTCGCCTTAGTGCCAGAGCATGGAAGCCAGTGAAACTTGGCTATTCAGTGAATATTCGAGCGTGGTATATAATAGGACCCGTATGTACCCGTTTGCTTGAAAGGCTTATAGGTTTTGTAATTCTTTCCAGCTCTGTGCCCACAGTTAGTGTTAACGGTAGGTTGATAACCGTTGAACGAGGTACACCACTCGATGTGGCCATAAAGAAGGCCGGTTTCAGAGGTTTGTTTCGGAGCGTCAAGTTTGGGCGGCTGCGGGATATTATGGATGACTCTTACCTCTACCCCCAGTATAAATGTGTTTATGTGAATGGGTATGGGTTAGTGAATCCGCTAAGCTTCCAGGTTGAGGGAGATATAACGGTTATAATTGATAGGAGGGCGAGTTTTGGCTCAATATTGAGTGGTAAACTGCCCTTCTTTGGTGTGGGTTTCCAAAACTCTGGCCTGATAAGGACCGGGTTTGGTTGGAAGATAATGAGGAGGATGATACTTTCTTCGGCTAACCTTCCAAAATACGCCGGGGAAAAAGTTGTTAGGCCAGAAAGTGGGAGGCTCACCACAAATATTCTGATTGTGGGTGGAGGTCCAGCCGGAATGGGTCTCGCTCAGGCTTTACTTGAGAAAAACCTGGATTTCCTGCTTGTCGACCCCAATCCAACCTTGGGTGGAAGAATTAGATACGCTTTGAATTTTCCTCAGCTTAGACGTGCTCTAAACTTTGATGCAGAAGGCCTTGCTAAAATAATAGCGACGCGGCGGATCGTCGGCTTGTTTACGGGCCTCTACGAAGAGGGCGTTGGTTTAGTGGTAGGGGAAAACAGGATTCTGCGGGTCGAGTTTAGCAGACTGGTTTACGCCAATGGCTCTAAGTGTCCACCGCCACTGTTTGCTGGTAACGACTCACCGGGAGTGATCTCTGTTGACTACGCTTTGCGTCTTAGACACTTTGGTGTTCTTATGTCACCCGTAGTCTTCTACGTTGAAGATGAATGGGGTGAGATGGTGTACCGCGCTTTGAAAGATGATTTGTTACCAGTATTGGTGTCGCCGTTGAATTTAGAAGACAAGGTTGCTAGTCATATAAAGCAGGTAAGATTGTCCTCGAAAGAGCTTGTGGTCACACTCGACAATGGTAGTAGGGTTAAAGCAAAGTACGTGGTCTACAGCACACTGAGGCAACCCAACCTTGAATTACCAGCCCAAGCTGGTTTCGCTTATTCATTTAGCGCCCAGCGGGGCAAGATTGTATGCACTGAGGCTAAAGGTGAGCCTAGCTCGAATGCGCCCGTGCTTCTTGCAGGCTCTGTCACAGGTCTTTACGAGCTAAACGACGCGTTTAGGCATGGTAGGGCTATAGGATACACGCTTTCAGGCGACATGGATTCAGCGCTTAAGCTAACCCCACCTCCAACCGTGGTGCACCCATCCACTACTGGAGTTGTGCATCAGGATGCTTTCGTATGTTTCTGTGAAGATGTTAGGGTGCGCGACTTCGTGTTGGCACAACACAAAAAGCTGCGAGGCCCGGAGAAAACTAAGAGGTTTACTGGTTGGGGTACAGGTGTATGCCAAGGTAAACTGTGTATAGCGAACGGTATGCGCATCTTGGGTGACCGTCCATATACCCAACGTCTACCTACCCAGCCCACACCTTTGGCTTGGTTGGCATCTTTGGGTGATGAAACCAGTGAACTCTAATATCGAATACGATGTGGCTGTAATTGGGGCTGGCGCGGTGGGTCTTGCAACCTCGTATCATCTTGCAAGTAAGGGCATGCGTGTTATACTCATCGAGAAGAATTACGCTGGGAGTGGCTCGAGCACCCGTAACGCGGCTGGCTTCAGGGTTCACTTTAACTCTGAGCACAATGTGAAGTTCATGGTTGAGGGTAGAAGGCGCCTTGTGGGCTTCGGTGGGGAGATGGGTTGGAATCCGATAATATTTGATTCTGGATATCTATGGCTTCTTTCAACCGAAGCCGACCTCCAAGAGTTCAAACGCCTCAACACTATGTGGTCATCACTGGGTGTTGGCGGCAGATTTCTGGATACACATGAGGTAAGAGAGGTTATACCCGAATTGAATCCGCAAGGATTGCTGGGGGGATTCTACGGGCCTCAGGATGGTACCTTCCACCACGACCTCATATTGTTCGGCTACCAAGAAAAGCTGGAAGGGATGGGTGTACCCCTACTTGAGAGTTCCCCCGTGACGGGATTCAACGTATCCTCACGTAGGGTGCGCTCAGTTCTAATAGGGTCAAAAGAGATAAGAGCCGAAAGATTCGTAGTGTGCGCGGGTGCCTGGAGCCCCCAAGTAACCGCTATGCTTGGGGTAAGCCTCCCAATAACGCCCGAAAGGAGGGAGTTAGGTGTAACTGAGCCCGTAAAGCACTTCATTAAGCCGTTTGTGATAAGCCTAAAAAACAGGGTGTACTTCGCCCAGGGTCTGCGCGGTGAGATACGCGGAGGGGTGACTGATATGTTTAGGAAAGGATACCACCCACTTGTCTCTACACTCGAGTGGACCGTCGCGTACGCGGCGAGATTGATCAAGACGCTCCCAACGGTTTCAAACGTCAGATTAAATAGGCAGTGGAGTGGCTACTACGAAGTAACACCAGACCACTCGCAAATAATGGGGGCACACCCCTCCTGGCCTGAAGGCCTATTCGTGGCGGCAGGCTTCAGCGGTCACGGGATGATGATGTCCCCCTTGGCGGGCGAGTTAATGGCCGAGTACATAGCCACTGGTCGTATACCGGACCTTATGCGTCCTTACTCACCTGAAAGGTTCGATGAAAACAGGCTCATAGATGAAGCTATGGTGTTCTGAACAACCCCAATACGTATAGGCACTAACCTAAAGACGTTGTTAAACAAGACCCACATGTCCGTACGGCCCCGGAGGGATTTGAACCCTCGACCTTCGGCTTAGAAAGCCGCCGCTCTATCCATGCTGAGCTACGGGGCCAAACATTCACCAACAATCCTCAAATTAAGGTTTTTGAGTGTGTTAGGCTCAATCTGTAAAAATCAGCCAAACCATACGTGTAGTGTTGTCTTAAGGATAAGACGATTTGAGTGCTACCACGCAGCGCATAATGCTTGCTTCATAATGGTTTAACTGCTATGGTTACATTATGCGAAAAACGCTAAGTCATTTAACGAGAAAGTTTGCTTGAACTATAGTCTCTTTTTTTAAAAAAAGAGTCTTCTTCCAACTCTCCTCGTAGTGCGTGTCTCTGTTTGTGCCTTACGGTTTGTAAGGACTTAAAGCACTCTAGTGTATGGGTATGGTTTATAGGTAGGCGGGGGTGGCCGAGCTTGGAAAAGGCGCGGGACTTAAGACCACAAGTCTTAGGCCGGTTAGACATCCCGTGCGGTAGCGCTACGCGGGTTCGAATCCCGCCCCCCGCATCAGGGCGTATGTGTCTGTAAACTGTTCACTTATAATAATATGTGTATTAGCGCAAATGGGTATGGAGAGCAACGTCAACTCTTCCAAAATAAAGAGAATCAAGCGAAGATGAATAGAGGTGAACTGCGCCGCCCTTTAGGGCGGGGTTTCGGAATCTTTATGAGTTTTTAGTTCCGTTTGTTTGATGCATTTCGAGTTCCACTAGGATTAAATATGACGTTGTACCTTCTGGATAGAATGGATTGTTTGTGTTTGTATAGTAATAATGAGTTTGGTGAATGCGCTGTGCATGGAAACGCTTTTTTTGGGTCTGGGTGCACATCCGAGGTGTTTGGTGATGGATTTGGTTGATGGTGAGGATATACCTCTATCAGATAGGGCCGAAGCGGGTGTACCAGTTCTTCCCCGGCCGCAAAGGGTTTCTCACCCGTTTTTTATGTATGATATGATTCGTGGGATTCCGACGAGCTTTAAGAAGGTTGTTGAAAAGATGCGCGCTTACCCTGAAATTTCACCCAAAGAGCACATCTATTTTACGGGTAGTGGTACCTCTTTCTACGCTGCTTGGATGGGGTCACAGATTCTAAACGGCTTGTATGGGTATCATCTGATTGAATCGAATGAACTGGTTTGGTATACACCAATAGTGAATGGGTCTATAACTATAGGTGTCTCCCATAGTGGGATTACCAAGAGTACTGTTGACGCGCTCGCGAAGGCTAAGGGGAGGGGGAGTTTCACTGTAGGGGTGACGCACCACGCGGATCAGCCCATATCCTCTTTCTCGGATGTCACACTCATCGTCGGTGATGGACCCGATCTGTCACGGTGCCATACGAAGACATACACCGACTCTGCTGCCGCTGTCTTAATACTTGCACTTGGGTTACTACGCGGACGAGGACATGTGGATAAAGAATTGGAATCGGAGTTTAGCGGGCACCTAGCGGGAAAGATGGTCGAAGCCCTTCAGGAATCAGAGGCTGAGGCAATAAGGGCTGCGGGTGATTTGACTACGGTCAAGAGGGTTTTTATTCTTGGCTCCGGTTTTAACGTGGTCACAGCGAGGGAGGCTGCCTTAAAGATTAAGGAATCCTCCTACATATCAGCGGAGGGTATATCGCTTGAAGAATTTCTACATGGCCCGTGGGTGACGCTCGACTCCGATAGCCTAGTGGTATCCGTAGCCTCTCGAGATGCCTCGATTGATAGACACACAGTAGCTTTGCGGGCCGCTAAAAGACTGGGTGCTAAAACAATGGCTATATCAGATGAACACCTCGACGTAGATTATCTGTTTCATATCCCTCGTACATCAATCATACTATCACCTTTCCTAACAATAATTCCACTGTACTTCTTCGCCTATTATCTTTCCGTGCGGAAGGGGAATAATCCTGATTACCTTAGATACCTCGAACCTGCGTACTGGGAGGCGCGAAACATTATCTTCCCGCCTGGAACCCACTAAGCGCTCTCGGGGGGAAGCTGATGTGGTAAACATACTGTATGAGCCTTTTTTCAGCATAGGAACTAGTATGAGAGTTTGATTAGAAGTTTCGTGTATGGTACTTTATAACCATAGAGGAGTACGGGTATGGTTAACGCTGAGGTGGCTATGATTGCTGCGAAGAGAGCGTATGCTAGATACTTGTATTGTTTGGTGTTGGTTTCTAGTAATCCGCCAAGAAAGTAGGCTGTTATTATGGCGAATGCGGGCGATGTGTCCTCGAAGTAGAAGAGGTAGATTGGGCGGGCTGCCGCCGCGGCGATTATGAGTCCATAGGAGGCCAAAAACAGGGCTAATACGAGGATGGAGTTGGCGTTTCCCCTCAGTCGGATACCCGTATAGGCTAATGCGGGTATGCTTATCGCCGTCAGAAGTGGGTTGTTAAGAAAGAGTGTTGGATTGAAGGATGGTTGTGTGAAGCTGAATAGCCACATAAATGGTGTCACTATGCCTGGCCCTGGGCCGTAGTTTCCTTGGACTGCAACCATATAGTATTGATCTAGTATCGCTGAGTCTATACCGTAGTGCATAACCATTGGAGTAAACCACACAACAAAGGCAGTGTAGAAGATTACCAGTTCAACTAAGAACGACTTCAGAACCCTTTTTACGCCCTTATTGTACATGAGGATGTAATAAATTAGGGGTAACCAACCAACTATACCTGTAAGCTTTGCGGCAGTGGAGAGACCCAACAGAAGAGCGGAGATCTTCGGCCTCTTACTAACAAGAGCTGCGAATGAAAACACGAGGAAAGTGGTTGAAAACACGTCAAGCATCCCTATTTGGCTCATAGAAATCTCGAGTGGGTAGAACGCATAGATGGCGGTGGCCATAAGTGAGGCACTTGGTGACACCTTTTTTGCGGCCAAATAAATCCCCACCATGCCTAGCGAACCGAAGAGTGTTGAGAAGAACCTCCAACCAAGCGGGTTGTTCCCAAATATACCCAAACCGCTAGCGATTATGAGCTTAGCGAGTGGGGGGTGTTCTGGGTTCACATAGTATGGAGCCCACCTATCTTCGGTGAATAGGTTTACCACATTTTTGAGGTGGGTGTCAAGCGGGGCGAGATAGTGCAGTGCCGCTGGGATATAGTACACTTCATCCACAGTATAGTAAGTGCTTGGATTGAGCATCCAAGACGCCCTTAAGACCACGCCGAGAAAGATTATTGAGATAAGAACCACATTCTCCCCGTTAAAAGACTTCGAGACAGGTGGTTTGCTCGTGTTGTTAAGTGAATTATCGCTCGCCATACCTAACACCCTAAGCGGGCCCGGGGGGATTTGAACCCCCGACCTTCGCCTTACCTCACATGCTTAAAAGGGCGCCGCTCTACCATGCTGAGCTACGGGCCCAGCTATTGAAAACCACTATGCGGTTAATTTAAACCTGATGCTGAGAAGCTGGGTGGTTCACCTTTAGGATCTTACGACAGCCATTAAACTTTCAAAACACAGTGTATTAGAGGTACGGGGTAAGGACGGTGTTACGTGTGTATCCGCACAGGCCTCTCAGGTGTGCTGATGTATAGCTGAATCCACATTTATGGACGATTATGAAGTTTCCAAAGCCTAGCCCTTCACGGTAAGTCAAAAATTCGCGCTTAGCGCTGATTGTGTTCCGAACACGAATTTTGAATCTACCGTTTATGGCGGGATAGCTCACAAGGTCCTCTATTATGTACAGGATGATGGGCTTGGAGGTTGGTGTAAAGCTATATTTTTAACGTTTGGCTTAAAAACTAAGCTGATGGTTTGTTCTGATCTACTATTCAGGGTGGTTACTGGAACAGAGGGTTAAATGGATACGTTCTCTGGTATATGGGATAAGGTAGTCTGCGATATGGTCTATTATCTTAGGAATTCGTTTTGTTGGAGTTGTGTAGTTAGCATAGCTATGCGCTGTTTGGATAAAAATGTTTATATCGCTCTTAAGTATTATATTCCATTAAGAGTCTTTCAGGAAGGTCGTGTGCATTAGTAAAGCTTATTGGTGGGAATGATACTGTGCGTTTTGCACGACTTGTTTGGAGTGTTGGTTTTGTCTGGTAACAATAAATTCACACATGTTTTAGTTCCCCGTCATGAAGTGCTATCTAAAGAGGAGTCGGAAAGGTTGCTCAAAGAGCTCGGTGTTAAGGTTTGGCAGCTTCCACGTATAGCTCAAGATGATCCAGCTATAAGGGATCTTAACGTTGATGTGGGGCAGATTGTTAGGGTGATTCGTAGTAGTGGGCTTATTGGTGAGTATGAAGTGTACCGTTTGGTTGTTCCTTCGTTCTCGCAAAAGAGCACATCTCAGAAGAAGGAGGCTTCTGGAGAAGCGGGATCTGCTAAGGAGGGTGTGGGTGCTAAGCCCGCGAAGCGAGTAAAGAAGGGATCTAAAAAGGCTACTGATACCAAGAAGGTTGAGGCTAAGGCATCAAGGGCCAAGAAGGGGAGCTCAGCTAAGTCGAGTAGAAAGCGTAAGGAGTAGTTCGTTTGAGGTGGGATTTGAGCCATGGAGAGTTTTGCATTTCGGAAGGATTCTGATGTTTCAGGGCTTCTTGTAAGCTCACTTATCGATGAGAAGGGGCTTGTAAGACTGCACCTAGACTCTTATAATAGGTTCATTCAGAGCGAATTCAAGAAGATAATTGAAGAAGTGTGTGTCATAGAGTCAACCAAAGGTGATGTCAAAATTAAGGCGGTTAACCCAGTCTTGGGAAGGCCGATATATGATCCGTGGACGGGTAAGCAACGCATTATTCCTGAGGTAACTGAGCCGGATTTTGTAACTAGGCCGATAACACCAATGGAGGCGAGGCTTAGGGGTTTAAGCTATACTGTGCCTATATACTGTGACTTCGTTATAACCGACGGCGACGATCAATACGAGGCCCAGCAGGTTTTGATAGGCGAATTACCAGTGATGTTAAAGTCTAGTATATGCGTCACCAACGGGCTCGCAAAAGATCAGCTAATCGAAATCGGTGAAGACCCAGAAGATCCAGGAGGTTACTTCATTATTAATGGCTCTGAAAGGATTATTGTGTCACAGGAGGATTTGGCTACGAATCATATCTTTGTCGAAGAGGGCCCGAGTAATTCATCTGTGCTCACAGTGTCCAAGGTGAGCTCTGTGACGAGGACCGCTAACAGAACAACCACACAGGCTGAGCTTACCAAGGATGGGAGAATATATGTGTATATTCTGAGGTCCAAGATACCCATGGCTGTTGTTTTTAGGGCGCTTGGATTTGTTACTGATAGGGATATAGCGAGCTTGATAACTAGAGATGAACGCCTGCAGGAGCTTCTCACACAGTCGTTTATTGAGGGGGAGACCTTGGCGACCACGGAGTCTGAGGCTTTGCGCTATATTGGTAACAGGGTGCTCGGAGGATTTACGAAGTCAACAGAGCCAAAGAAGCGTGGGGAAGAAATAATTGCCACTAGACTTCTACCTCATCTTGGTACCTCTAACTCGCAAGAGGTGAAGACTAAGAAAGCTCAGTTCTTGGCGCTAATGATTGAGCGGCTTCTCGAGGTAAACGTGGGTAGTAGGCAGCCGACTGATAAAGACCATTACGCGAATAAGCGTCTTAGGCTGGCCGGGGATCTATTAGCCATTGTACTTAGAAATGCCGTCCAGAATTTTGTTAAGGATCTGAGGCACAACTTGGATAGGAGCAGGGGTAGGAAGGGTAGAATTCAGATGAAAGCTCTCGTGAGCGCGAACCTCCTAACAGATAAGATTGTTCACGCACTAGCTACTGGGAACTGGCCCGATGGGAGAACTGGGGTGAGCCAGATCCTTGACCGCGTGAATTATTTGTCGACTCTGAGCCATCTGAGAAGGGTTGTATCACCGTTAAACAGGATGCACGCTAACCCTGAGGCGCGGGAGTTGCATATGACTCAGTGGGGTAGGATCTGTCCCAGTGAGACGCCTGAGGGTGTGAACGTGGGCTTAGTTAAGAACTTGGCGCTTACAGCCATAGTCTCCGTGGGGCTCACTGAGACGGAGTCTTCCCGCTTCGAAGATTCGCTCTATAGGAGGCATGGTGTTCAGCCTTTATCATCCGTGACGGATTTCACTGGTCTACAAAGGGTTTATTTTGATGGTAGACTAATAGGCTACCACCAGAACGTCCACCAGCTAGCCGAGGAACTCAGGTCTAGGAGGCGTAGCGGACAGATTTCCCCTGAGATATCTGTAGCTTTGACGGCGAGTCCTGATGGTAAACCCGAGCTGATCGTGACGGCCGATTCGGGTAGGGTTATGAGGCCGCTCATTGTTGTAAGGAACGGTGAAAGCGCGCTCACCCCTAAACATATAGAGGACTTAGCCGCCCAAAGGATTAAATGGAGTGATCTTGTCGCCGCTGGGGTAATAGAGTACTTGGATGCTGCAGAGGAGGAGAACGCCACAATAGCCGTGGATTTTGAAACACTCAAAAACTCCCCCCACTCCGAAAGGTATACGCATGTTGAGATAGCGCCTTGGGCGATTATGGGTGTTGTCGCATCGATTATACCCTACAGTGACCATAACCAGTCGCCGCGTAATACGTATGAATCAGCGATGGCGAAGCAGGCTTTAGGGTTGTATTCGTCTAACTTTAGGATACGCCCGGATAGTCGTGGCCATATTTTGCATTATCCGCAGAGACCGATTGTTACCACTTTGGGTGCAAAGGTTGTGGGGTTTGAGAAGAGACCAGCGGGGCAGAATGTTGTTCTCGCGGTCGCACCCTTTGAGGGTTATGGTATAAACGACGCCTTAATAATAAATAAGGCAAGCGTGGAGAGGGGGCTTGGCAGGTCGACTTTCTTCAGGCTTTATGAGGCGGTTGAAAAGAAGTATCCCGGCGGCTTTACGGATAAAATCTCCATCCCTGAGCAGACTGTGAGGGGGTACCGCGGCTCTAAGATGCATGAAAAGCTGGATGAGGATGGTATAGTTCTACCTGAGACGATGCTGTATGGTGATGAAGTTGTTATTGGACGCGTTAGCCCTTCGAGGTTCGGCTCCCAGTTGCAGAGTGTTGAAGGAGGGGGAATACTGCAGCAGGACACTTCAGTGGCCCTCAAACATAGTGAGCAGGGCAGGGTTGATAGGGTGATAATCACCTTCGATAAGGATGGTAACAGGCTTGTTAGGGTTAGGGTAAGGGATAACCGCGTACCCGAGCTGGGTGACAAGTTTGCATCTAGACACGGGCAGAAGGGTGTATTGGCTTATGTTGTGCCGCAGGAGGACATGCCGTTCACTCCTCAGGGAATTGTACCCGACATGATAATAAATCCTCACGCCTTCCCGTCTAGGATGACGGTGGGTCAGCTTATTGAGCTCATAGCTGGGAAGGTTGGAGCGCTTGAAGCAAGGCAGGTGGATGGTACTCCATTTATTGGTGAGGAACCGCATTTGCTGAAAGAAGCCCTGAAACGGTTGGGCTTTAACCCAGCTGGTGTCGAATCGCTTATAGATGGTAGGACTGGTGAAAGGCTTCAGGCCGAGATATTCATAGGCGTGGTGTACTACCAGAAGCTCCACCACATGGTGGCCGATAAGATACACGCTCGCGCGAGGGGTAACGTTCAGATAACCACGAGGCAGCCCACTGAGGGTAGGGCGCGTGAGGGTGGTTTGAGGTTTGGTGAGATGGAGAGGGATGTGCTGATAGGTCACGGCGCAGCGGCGCTGCTTAAGGATAGACTGCTGGATAACTCTGATAAGACAACTGTGGCTGTGTGCGAAAATTGCGGCTACTTCGTTTACTTCGACTCAAGGAGAGGAGAATATGTTTGCCCCATTGATGGGAACAAGGCTAAAGTGAGCCTTGTGAGCGTGCCCTACGCATTCAAGCTCCTCATGCAGGAGTTGATTAGTTTAGGTATATCGCCCAGACTTAAACTGGGTGAGGTTGGTGAGAGATAGATGAGCTCTGCTATGCTTAAACAAATTAGGGGAATAAAGTTTGGTTTGCTGTCGCCAGATGAGATAAGAAAATGTCTGTTATGGAGATAAAGACCGAGGATCTATATGACAGGGACGGTCTGCCGATAAAGGATGGCTTGATGGATCGCAGGCTTGGCACACTTGAACCCGGGCAGCGTTGCCAGACTTGTGGGTTGCTGTGGAACCAGTGCCCAGGCCACTTTGGCCACCTAGAGTTAGCTAAGCCGGTCTACCATATTGGCCATGTGAAGAAGATTGTTGAGGTTTTGAAGGCCGTCTGCCATAATTGCCATCGGCTAATGATACCCGAAGAGAAGGTTGTTGAGTACTATGCGCGCCTAGAGAGGCTTGAGGCGAGGAGACCGGAGCAGATACGAATGTTTGTGCGCAAGGTTGTGGCCGAGGCGGCTGGTTCGAGGACCGGTGAGAAGGCGCTCCCGAATTGTCCACACTGTGGAGTGGAGAGAAGAAAAATAAGGCTTGAGAAACCAGTGACCATAATCGAAGAAAAGCCTGAAGGAGATGTGAAACTATACCCCGACCAAGTTCTCATGGAGCTCACACTCATCGAGGACAAACGGGACATTAAACTCATGGGTTTGGACCCTGAGTATGCTAGACCTGAATGGATGATTTTGACCGTGCTACCCGTCCCCCCGCTTGTTGTGCGTCCCTCTATCATTTTGGAGTCGGGTGATAGGTCAGAGGACGACCTCACCCACAAGCTTGTGGACATAGTTCGAACAAACAAGAAGCTGAATGAATGTGTTGTTAACGGGTCGGCTAGGATCGTGATAGAGCACTGGTGGGATTTGCTTCAATTCCACGTGGCCACGTTCTTCGACAACGAGATAGCGGGGTACCCGC
>Ga0074075_12237_pt1 | contig 17808 bp, 20 predicted proteins | sample YNPg_E_FD_63712 | JGI IMG/M metagenome (GOLD analysis project Ga0074075, IMG submission 63712) | Hot spring microbial communities from Beowulf Spring, Yellowstone National Park, Wyoming, USA - YNP_Beowulf Spring_E v2 (version 2) | ecosystem: Environmental > Aquatic > Thermal springs > Hot (42-90C)... | reverse complement strand
TGCCCTGGCTTATTGGCATCCAATAAAAAGAGGTATCAGATTTTCTCTTGACTTCCCCAGCTCAGATAATTTAATCATTGAGATTGGCGAAAATTCAACTGCAAATATTACCCCCTTTGATAAAATATCGGATATATGGGAAGCGGTAGTACCTGTAGAGGCTCCCAGGTAAAGCATATGATCTTCTTCCCTTAACTCTGGTTTAAACCCTAATTTGATCGATGATGCTAATTTGCTCCTCAAAGGTGAAAATTCCCTGTACATTTTTGAGTTTCTAATTAAAATCCTCTCACCGTAAACAGGTCTTTTCAAATTTTGTAAGAGTATATAGCGAATTGCCCTCCTCATACAAATTTGGAATGCCCGTGGACTTCATTAAACATACATTCCCAGATCAGCAGGTTTCCCACTTTCCCTTTGCGCTCTTATCTTTTCAACAGCTTTTATAAAGTCAGTTTGGGTGATGAAATCCCTTAATTCTCTTACGGCAAACATTCCTGCTTCAACCGTCACCGCCTTCAAATCTGCTCCTGCAAACCCTTCAGTTGTGGATGCTATTTCTTTCAGGTTAACATTTTTCAGATTCATCTTCTTAGTATGTATTTTTAGGATCTCCTCTCTGCCACTTGAATCTGGCAATGGAATTTCTATTATTCTGTCGAACCTTCCTGGCCTGATTAATGCCTCATCCAGTGTATCTGGCCTATTGGTGGCCGCAATGATTTTAATATTTCCCAACGGTTCAAAACCATCAATTTCGGCCAGGAGTTGCATAAGTGTCCTCTGCACCTCCCTATCTCCAGAGGTAGATGAATCTACTCTCCTAGCACCTATTGCATCGAGTTCATCTATGAAAATTATTGATGGTGCCCTCTTTCTGGCAAGGTCAAAAAGTTCTCTTACAAGCCTCGCCCCTTCACCTATATATTTTCTCACCAATTCTGAAGCAACTATTCTGATAAATGTAGCATTAGTACTGTTTGCAACAGCTTTTGCAAGAAGTGTCTTACCTGTTCCAGGTGGTCCAACCAGTAGAACACCTGTAGGTGGATCTACACCAACCTTCCTGAAAATATCCGGGTTCAAAAGGGGTAACTCAATCATTTCACGTATTTCCCTTATCTGTTCCGATAGACCACCAATTTCCTCATAGGTCACATTTGGTTTAGTTGAAATTTCGGAAGCTATTATTGTTGGATCATAAGCTTCAGGTATTACTGAAATAACACTTAGGGTAGCTTTGTTCAATGCCACTCTTGTGCCAGGAGTCAATTTTTCCCTTGGAATGTGTTCTGAAGCATATACTAGAAAACTTGGGCCTGTGGAACTCCTTATGACAACCCTCCTTTCGTCAACGATATCTTCTATTGTGCCTATTAAAAGAGGTGGGAGCTTCATTCTATTCAATTCTTTCTTTAACCTTTCAATCTCTTCCTGAAGCCTCTTATTCTCCATCTGCACGTATCTCTTTTCCTCTTCCAATTCCCTCAATTGCCTCAGGAGCTCATCTAATTCATTTATCTGATCTACATCATCGTCTGCCTTCGTAGACATATCACCTTTTTATTTATGCCATTAATTAACATCTTTATTTAAGGATAGTGTATTATTTCCCTTACCTAGGAAGTTCAGGAGCAAGTATATGATGCCTGAAGCTATGAAACTGACGAAATAGCTAATATCTATTCCACCCAACAATTTGGAAATTGGAAAAACATAATTCAAATTTCCGATGGATATGTCCATGAAAGGTACAGAAACAAGGAGTCCTAAGATATATGCTAATATCCCGTTATAATTTATCCTTCTACTGAAAACCAATTTTTTATTACCAATAATAAAGAAATCCATAATAAGTATTGATATCCATGGGGAAATCCAATAATCCAAAACCAACAGAAAAGATTCAAAGAAGTTATAAAATCCATTGTAGAAGATAACACTGAGCAGGAAACCCAACAATGCAAGTATTAAAATGAAACTTGTTCTCTTCATTCTAATTCCACCCACAAGCCCCGAAAGTGAGCTAGAATAAAGGTTTAGGACATTTGCTGAAATTCCTCCAAGTGCTATTAGTATAAGACCGATAATAAAGTATTTTCCCAATGAAATTTGAAGCCCCTGCATTGAATTGTAGCTATTAAATTCGTATGAAATTAGCATAGCGGCAATTTCAACAAAAGTGGTAGATATAAAAGAGCCCAGAAAAGTGAAAAGGAAAACTTTTTTGGTATCTTCATTTTCTGGTAAATAACGAGAATAATCTGATGCATACGGGCCCCAACTCATTAGGTAACTGTATGTGAATGCTATCATGCCAAAAAATGGAATATTCAGAATCAAATTTCCGCCCATAGGAGTAGATTTTAAATTGTAAACGGCCAAAATCAGCATGATGAGGAACAGGATTCCTAAGGAAAATGCTAGTATCTTTTCAACTTTATGAATAAAATCGTGACCTATATAGGATATAATCAATATTAGAATTGTGTAGAGCATAATCAAGATCCATGGTGGATAGTGGAATATGAGGAAAATTGCCAAAACAGCAATTATATTGTTTACTATAAACCAACCTAATGTGTTTGAGAGGTTTATTATACCAAATATTCTCATCCCTAAAGTGCCCATAGAATTTGTGGTACTCATCATTTGAGGATAACCTGTTTTTGGTCCCATAGCTGCAGAAAATCCCACTATTAAAGCACCCAAAACGTTTCCTATGAGAATGGATGTAATACCGGATAAAAATGACATTCCCAAGGTAATAGGAATGAATCCTATAGCGAAGTCAGCAATTGTTAAATTTGCTGCAAACCACAGGAAGAATAGGGATCTAGAGTTCCCTTTTTTCATATTAGAGTCTATATGTTCAATTCCTATTTGTTCAACCATATATCCGAACATGTGTTCGGATTATTTATTTGTTACTGTGTTATAAACCCATACACTTGGAACAGAAAGAGAATTTTTGTGTCCATAGGTAAAAAGTTCTAGGATGGTTTAAAAGTTAACTATTTCCAGTCAAAAAAAATAAAGAATAAATCAAATATTTATCTTATTGAATTTTATTAATCCTATTATAAAAGGAATTGCGATCCATATTATAGATGATAATATTACTAAAGGTAGATGGACTGAGCTTACCGCTGGCATTGTCCCGTACTCTAATTCTAGATAATAAATGCCGAACGATTCCGCACCGAGAGGACTGAAGTAGTAAGATCCATAAATAATCTGAATTATTTCATTTATATGTCCGGTTGTAAAGGCTATTATTCCAGCAATAACGGTTGGTCCTATTTGGAAGAGTAAGAATAGAAATATCGAAATTCCCAACATTTCACCTCCAGATTTTATGAAAGAAGGTAACATATACACTAACGAAAAGAATCCAATAAGAGCTGCAGAGGTTGAAACAAACAAAATTAGTGGAAAATCTAAAGGTAATAAAATTCCTGACGATGATACCAGGATTGAAAGAGTAGCATAAGATAGGAAAGTGAGCAAGAAAGAAGATATTATAGCTGTTAGAACGCCCCCTAAATATCTGTTAATGTATAATTCCCTCCTGGTTATAGGCCTAGCTAGTATGAACTTTAAAGCTCCAGTATCCCTCGGCTTTGAGAATAGAATATAAGCTAAATAAAGCATTATGGCAGCGAAAATAAAAGTGAAACCTCCGATTACTCCGATTATTCCACTTACCAGTGATGTTATTGCGGAACCGTCTGGATAATATTCAGTTGTATAGGGACCTAAGGATTTAACTTGAACTGATAAAAATTCTATTGAACTAGGAGTTTGAAGGTGATAAAAGTTAATGTAACCAGTGACGTTTCCAACGTATTTAAAAGAAGTATTAGGTATAGCGAAACTGGAAGAATAATTTGCGAAATTAACGTAAACGCCCTGGTTATTTGGATTGTCTATAGCTAAAATTAATGTACCTTTTCCATTATTATTAATGACAACGAACGCGTATTTTAGAGTGATATTCTGGACATTATTCTGTGTTCCATAGCTGAATCCTTCTACGACGCCTTCAGCTGATAAGTATTTTGAACCGTTTTCGAATACTGGGAGTGGGATAAACTCTATTTTTTGATTATTGTAACTCACGGCAATAGGTTCGAAATAGAATTGAGGTAAATTAAGTTCGAAGTACCCAGAAGCATTGGTTCTATAAGATGAACCGTTTGCAATGATTTGAGCGTTATTTATAGGATTTCCATGGTTATTAAATACGTAGCCGATGACTTCAGTTTCATTATATTTCTGGATACTTACGCCTATTACGTTGAGATCGTGAAAATAGTATGGATTAGGTGAAACATTTGTAGCATAGGTTTCATAAGATACTGCTATGCCAATTGCGGCAAATATTACTATGAAAAGTATAACTGAAAACCTAAGAAAACTTCTCTTGAAATCATAAAATACTGTTTTCATTTCTGCTCACCGATTAACTTAAAGAAAACTTCCTCAAGGTTACCTTCCACTTTGGCCATCTCTATTATATTATAATTTAATAAATCAGAGGAGAGTCCTGGAATATCTCCGTTAAAATTCTCTATAAAAATTATATTTCCTTGGAGTTTTGGATTACCATATTTTTCTGCTATCTTTATTACGTTTCCATCGATCCTTCCCAAAACTACTCTGAAAATGTTAGTCCTGATAAAGTTTTTAATTTCTTCAATCGACATTTGCCTTATTATTTTTCCTTTATGTATAAAAATAACTTTATCTGCTATATTTTCCACTTCCGTGAGGATATGAGAAGAGAAGAGTATAGCTTTGTTTTCTTTTTTTAATTTTACAGCAAGATCTCTAAAGAACATTATGCCTTGGGGATCGAGTCCATTAAGAACCTCATCAAATATGAAATTATTTGGATCTGAAATTAATGGAACAGCTAAAGCGAATCTCTTTTTCATACCTTGAGAATAATTTTTTAATTTGTCCTTCTCCCTGCCTTGCAGGCCCACTAAGGAAAATAATTCCTCCGCTTTCTTCTTAGCCTCCTCTTTACCTATACCGTAATATCCTGCAAGATAAATAAAATAATCAAGAACTGTAGCATCCTGCTCAAATATAGGTAATTCTGGAACCCAACTAACGTTTTTTGATGCTTCCTTTTTTCTTAATAATACTATGTCCATCAATTATGACCTCTCCGCTGTTAGGATAAGAAACACCTGCAATTATTTCAATAGTTGTTGTTTTACCAGCACCATTTAGACCTACATATCCTACTAATTCTCCATTATTTACGGTAAAGCTAACATCTTGCAAAGCAATAAGATTGCCAAATTTTTTTGAAATATTTGAAACCTCTATCATTGCTATTGAATTTGGCTGCATTATTTATATTTTCATAAGAATTCATTTTCCAAACACTAACATTGTCAATCAATTATAGAAATAGCTAGTTACTGACCTTGGCATAATATAAATTTATTATTCTTTTTATAAATAAATATCTCAATCTCACCACTAAAGTATGCTGTCCCACTTCCTTTTCATTATACTTCTCCTATTATCTCAGGATTCATTCCGGCTTTCCGAAGATCCTCTATGATATCCCTTGCAATCTTTTTACTGGTGAAAATTACTATTCCACCATTTTTACATGAAGTAGAGTTATGTATGATGAAGCTATCTGTTGCAAATTTCACTATATCCTTATCAATTACTGGGATTTCTTTAAGTTTTGCATCAACTCCTGCTATTTCTGCAAACTACTTAATTACGTTGATACCTTGCCCAGTTACGTCTGTCTTCATAGTTATATGATTTTCCCTGTCAAAGGCTTTCTTGAATTCTAGAAGATAACTGTAAATCACTTTGGCATTTTCTAAATTAGGAACTTTCATTGAATCTAAAGCCTTCCTTTTTACTTTCCTAGTCTTTCAAAAGATATTCCCTTACTTTCCATAAAATTCTAAAATTTCTATTGTCGCTAAAACCTACATATAGATATTTAATGGAATCAATTCTCCTATTCCTCGGCTTACTATCATTACATTATCCTGTTCAATTTTTTATTAAGATATAATGTTAATTCGTGATCAGATTCTCTAAACACTGTAGCACCTACTGCTATTTCTCCATTATTAATGCATAAATTTTACTTTATCTCTACATTATATTTCTCATAAAAGCTATAAAATTCTTCTACCCTATAAAGGCGTCATTCTTGAAAGCTACCTTAATAAATAGATCATCTAATGGGTCAGATAGAGCAGTATTCACTTTCATTTGAAAGCCAAGATTGCCTTATACGTTTAATATATGCACTTTATCTTTATTGGTTACTGTATGGAAATTTGTATACTTCCCTCCTAGTTTCATTCTGTATATATTAATTGCCAATAATAAATAGAATTATTTTTTACTGATAGAACTTTAGATCTAGCGGTGAGGATGGGCTATTTCATTCACTACATCCATCATAATCATGATAGTATGTCATAAAATTGTACTATTATTGCTCAGAATTACCTGAATGCGTACCAAACTCCAGTTGCATGTGCACACAGGTTTGATTTCCCGTCGTATACCTTAACATCCACATAAAATATTCTATTTCCAGGTTTTGTAACTTCAGCAACCGCTTTAACTGGCCCATTATCAATAGCTTTCAGGAAGTTCAAGTTTAAATTTACTGTTACTTGGTTTGATTTACTTAATGTTAATACCGCAGTTCCACCGGCAGTATCTATTAAAGATGCTATTGCACCGCCATTCATAATGTCTCCTGATCTCATCAATTCTTTTTTGAAATCCACCGTTGCTTCTGCTTTACCGTCTCCTAGTATTCTTACTTTTATACCAAGATAATTTATAAATGGGTCATTCATTATGAGTTGCTCGATCATTGGGTAATCGTCCATGAAGGTTTATATATACCCATTATAAATACAAAATGTAATGGAGTTGGGAAACCAAAGGAGAATATGGGACAGGGAGTATAAAAAAAGGGGGAGGCTGTGGAGAGGATCCAGCATTGACTCTATTGATGACGAAATTTTAGTCCCTGCATTGAATAATGGATGCGGTAACGTAAGGATGTCAATAAGATAGATGGAGTTTTGGGACTTGATTTCTCAATTAATGCTTTAAAGCTTTATAAATTAAAAACAAAAATGTTGTATGTGGTAACATGTTGGTTCTCCCATTTAAGGATAGAGTCTTCAGAAGTGTATTATTTTTGCATTCTCTGGATCATCTACTCAAAGAAGAGAGAAATAGGGCTATAAATGAGGCGAAAAGAGTTCTTCAAAAAAATGGCTTGATGTTCATTAGAGTTTTCTCAATAAAGGATTTCAGATATGGGAAAGGAAAGGAGATTGAAGAAAACAGCTTCGTAAGAGGGAATGGAATAATAACACATTACTTTAAAGAAGATGAGCTTTACTTCGAAGATTTCGAAATTATTTACATGAAACATTTGATTTACCACTTGAAAATTAATGGGGAAAAAAAGGAAAGAAATGAAATTTTAATAAAATATGTGTTATCAAAATAGTTTTTTCGATAAATACAGAGTTTTAGAAATTTATTAAACTCAAATAATATAAAAAGATATAAGTATGGTTTTACTATCAAGAATAGACTCACAATGGAAGATTATACAGCAAAAGATATTGTTGTCCTCGAAGGTCTAAAAGCGGTAAGAAAGAGACCTGCAATGTACATAGGAAGCACCGATTCAAGAGGGCTTCATCAACTAGTGTACGAGGTAATTGATAACAGCATAGATGAAGCCATGGCAGGTTATTGCAATAATATATATGTGGAGGTTAAGGGAAATCAGGTTACAGTTGAGGATGATGGGAGAGGTATACCAGTTGACCCTCATCCAAAATACAACAAACCTGCCCTTGAAATTGTGCTTACAGAATTGCACTCTGGTGCCAAGTTTGAGAAAAAAGCCTATAAAGTTTCCGGAGGCCTCCATGGGGTCGGCGTCCATGTAGTTAATGCCCTATCAGTGAGCTTTGAAGTATTTGTCAAGAGGGATGGATTCATTTATTATCAGAAATATTCTAAAGGGGAAAAGCAGACAGATGTTAAGGTTATTGGAAAAATTGAAAATGGAAATATAACTTGGTTTGGAGAAGAAAGGTGTGAATTTAAATTCAGTTCACCCACAGGAACCCTACAGAGATTTATTCCAGACAGCGAGATAATGGAAACTACAGATTTCTCAAAGGATGTTTTAACAAAGAGAATAGAAGAATTATCCTACCTTAACAGAGGACTCAGGATAATATTCAATTGGAATGGACAGGAGAAAGAATATTTGCACGAGGGCGGTATAAAAGAAATGGTCCAGGATAAAAATAAGGGAAAAAATGTTCTCCATGAGGATATTATATACAATTTCAGTGAAAAGGAGGGAATTCAGATTGAGTTTGCCCTTCAATACAATGATGGAGTTGAAGAAGATTTAAGCTCATTTGCTAACAATATTAACACAAAAGAGGGAGGAACTCATGTTACAGGTTTTAAAATGGCACTTACAAAGGCACTGAATGATGCCGCAAAGGAACTAAAAATAATAGATTCTGATGATTTCTTTACTGGAGAAGATGTAAGGGAGGGCCTTACAGCGGTAATACACGTTAAGTTAATGGAACCCCAATTCGAAGGCCAGACTAAGGAAAAGCTCGGAAACAGCAACGTCAAGGGTATAGTATTCAGTGTTGTTGCTGACTATCTCAGCAAATATTTTGAGGACTATCCAAAGGTTGCTGAAGCTATAGCGAGAAAAGCCTATCAGGCTGCTTTGGCCAGGGAGGCTGCAAGGAATGCCAGAGAATTGGTGAGATCCAAATCAAGTTTAACTACCACATTACCTGGAAAATTGGCAGATTGCACCCTTGAGGATCCTGAAAAGACAGAACTTTACATTGTGGAAGGTGATTCTGCGGCAGGTTCTTCAAAACAAGGAAGGGACAGGACCTTCCAGGCAATTTTGCCACTCAGGGGAAAAATTTTGAATGTGGAGAAGGCAAGATGGGACAAATTGGTTAAGAATAAGGAGATAAAGAGTCTGTTTGCAGCAATCAATATGTCTCCTAACGATAAATACGACCCTAAGAAGCTTAGATATCATAAAATTATTATAATGACCGATGCTGATGTGGATGGGAGCCATATAAGGACTCTTCTACTCACTTTATTCTATAGATATTTGAGAGATTTAATATTGAATGGACACATTTACATAGCGCAAGTTCCCCTCTACAGAATCCAGAAGGGTTCTGATATATGGTATGTTTATTCCGATCAGGAAAAGGATGAGATTGTTTCAAAATTAAACAATCCCATAGTACAGAGATTCAAAGGTCTCGGAGAAATGAATCCACAACAGCTTTGGGATACTGCAATGAACCCACAAACCAGGAGGTTATTGAGGGTTACCATCGAGGACGCAGAACAGGCTGATTATCTGTTCAGATTATTAATGGGAGAGGATGTGGAACCTAGAAAAGAATTCATTATGAGCCATGCAAAGGAAGCTCAGAATATAGATGTGTGATGTAAAATGTTTGAAAATAGACCGATTGAAAAGGAAATGAAGGATTCTTATCTGGACTATGCAATGAGCGTTATACTCTCCAGGGCAATTCCGGATATTAGGGATGGATTGAAACCTGTCCAGAGGAGAATTCTCTATTCAATGTATGAGATGGGTTTGACATTTGATAAGCCTTACAGGAAATCGGCAAGAATTGTTGGAGAAGTTATGGGTAAGTATCACCCGCACGGAGATGCTGCTATTTATGCATCCCTTGCAAGGATGGCTCAACCATTCTCCATGAGATACCCATTGGTAGACGGTCAAGGGAATTTTGGAAGCATGGACGGAGATCCGCCAGCTGCCATGAGGTATACCGAAGCAAGATTGGAAAAGATCAGTAATGAACTCCTTGAAGATATTGAATACGAAACAGTTGATTTTGTACCTACCTTTGATGGTACTCTAAAGGAACCTCTTTTCCTCCCCGGGAAGCTTCCAAATCTCTTAATTAACGGTTCATCCGGAATTGCTGTGGGTATGGCCACCAACATACCCCCTCACAATCTTGGTGAGATAGTTGATGCGTTAATTTATCTCATAGATAACAGAAGTGCAGGTATTGAAGAATTGATGAAATACATCAAAGGGCCTGACTTCCCAACTGGTGGCGTAATAATGGGGAAATCAGGCATAATCGAAGCTTACAAGACCGGAAAGGGCAAAATTATTTTAAGAGGGAAAGGTGAAATAAATAAAAATCAAATCATATTCACAGAAATTCCCTACGAAGTTAATAAAGCAGATTTATTGAGCAAGATGTCAGAACTTTCAAAGGCAGGGGTAATACACGGAATCCAGAGTATAAAGGATGAGAGTAATAAGGAAGGTATCAGGATAGTAGTAAAGCTTGAATCAAATGCAAATCCCGAAGTAACACTTAAGCAAATATATGAAAATACTCAGATGGAAATATCTTATGGAATTATTAATCTTGTTTTGCTTGATCAGACTCCAAGGGTTTTAAGCCTTAAAGAGATTCTGGAGGAATTTCTAAAACACCGGGAGCTAATGGTAAGGAGAAGAACAGAATTCTTCCTTAAAAAGGCCAAAAGCAGGTTGCATATTCTAGAAGGTCTAATCAAGGCACTGGATGCCATTGACATTACCATAAAAATAATAAGGGAGTCAAAAGACCCAAAAGAGGCTAGAGAAGGGTTGAAAGCTCAATTCGGTTTGGATGATGACCAGGCGAATGCAATTTTAGATACCAGACTTCAGAGATTAACAAATATGCAAATGGAGGAGTTGCAGAATGAATTTAAGGATTTAACTTTGAAAGTATCAGAGTATGAAAAGATATTGTCCAATGAAGGGGAGAGGTGGGAAATAATAAAGGAAGAATTCTTGGAATTGAAGAAAATGTATGGAGATTCCAGGAGAACTGAAATAGTGGAGTCTTACGTTGAAACCACTGAGGAAGAACTCATACCCCATGAAGAAAATACCATAATATTGTCAGAGGATAATAGGCTTAACAGGATAGAGATAGGTTCATTTGTTTCACAGAGGAGAGGAGGCAAAGGAGTTTATGCAGGAAATCAGGAATCTCAAATAAGGCAGATAATAACAGCACACAGTCATGATTATATATATTTGTTCACGGATAAAGGGAAGGTATACAAGGTTAAAGCCTATCAGATACCAAAAGGTGAGAGAAGAAGCAGAGGAAAGTTAATTGAAAATATAATTGATGGATTAAAGGATAAAGTTGTATTTATAATGAATGAAAGGTCTATCAGCGAATACAAATTTATAATGTTCTTCACAGAAAGAGGGAAGGCAAAGAGAACCAGTTTAGAAGAATTTAAAAATATAAGGTCTAATGGTATAATTGCAACAAAGTTGAAGGACGACAATCTCAAATACGTTATCCTTACCAAAGGGGATGGAAAAGTTGCATTGCTATCAACAGATGGAAATCTCGTACTTGTAAATGAGAGCGAATTCAGGCCCATGGGAAGGGCTGCCATGGGAGTGACTGGAATTAAGTTAACTAATGGAAACAAGCTTGCTGCAGTTGATTACGTGGAAAATGATTCTCTACTAATCGTTACAGAAAAGGGTTTAGGAAAGAGGGTATCAACTCAGGAATTTACAATGAGGCATAGGGGGAGAAAGGGAATGAGAGCAATCAAAATTACGGAGAAAACAGGAATTCCAGTATCTGCTTTTTCAGTGGAAAATGATGATGAAATCATAATAATAACAAAAAATGGAAAAACCATAAGGATAAAGGCTGAAACTGTACCGATACAGGGGAGAAATGCTCAAGGTGTAAGGCTCATGGATCTCGATGAAAATGATGTAGTGGTCTCAGCATCCACTATTTAAAAAATGCCCCGACGCTTGTTGTACTTGTTTCAAAGAATTGCAAATTTAATTCATTTAATTTTTCCCTTATTTTATCCCTCTCCTTTGTTAGTATTATAACGGATCCCCCGCCACCTGCACCTGTCAATTTCGCACCGTATCCATAGCTATTCCCTATTTCAATGACCTTTTCCATTGTTGGGGTTGAAAGGCCGAAAATCTTAAGTTCCTTGTGATTTTCTTTCATCAACTCTCCTATTTTTTCCAGGTCGTTCCTAACAATGGCACTTGCACCCTCCCTGGTGATTTCTCCTATCCTTTCCATTATTTCTCTGGCGAATCGCCCTCTATTCATGAATTTCCTTACCTTTTCAACCTGTTCCTTGGTACTCCCCTTATTTCCGACATAAACTATAATGAGATCCAGATTTTTGCCAGGAAGGTTCGTAAATTTCCACTTTTTATCGTTCTTTGTGACCTCCCAAAGAGGAATACCGTAGTTTCCGTTGGTCATCACAAAGCCGCCAGCGACTATGGTTGATGTGTCAATAGGGCTTCCAAGCCCCTGTACAGAATATTCTATTTCGTATGCAACCTTCGCTAGCCTTTCGCCCCTCAGCTCAGGATTGTGCAGCAGTATACCTACAATCACCATGGACGATGTTCCCAGTCCAGAGCCAGAAGGTACATTGCTTTCTACTTTTACGTACACATCCTCTTTATTCAAAAATTTTAAAGCACCCTGCACAAATGGAGTCTGTTGATAATGAAATTTATTTGGGATTAAGTAAATTTTAGAAAATAGATCTACGGTTGAAGATATGGAAGGGTACCCATATACTACTGCGTGCTCTCCGAAAAATATGACCTTATGAGGAACGAAGGATGGCATTATTATATTTTTGCCTTATTTCAATCTCACTGCCTGTGGCTCACTTTCATCTTTTTCTACTACCACTGCAGTACCATATGCTAAAATTTCTGACATTACCTGCCCTATCTCAGAGGAATCAAACCTTACCTCAATAACCGCATTTGCACCTAGTGATTTTGCATGCTGCTTTAGTCTGTCCAATGCCTCCCTCCTGGACTGATCTAACATTTGCGTATATTCAACAATCTCTCCACCCGTAATCGTTCTGAGGGATGCCATTATATTACCGCCAAGGCCTCTCGATCTAACTATCAATCCCCATGTGAAACCTATTACTTTAACTATCTTATATCCAGGAACATATGGGGTGCTTACAATTATCAAATCTCCTTGAGATGGGTTATAAATAGAATCCATATGTTCTTAATATAAATGAAATTAAAAAGCTTATGGGAATTGGAATAAATTAAATTAAAAAATAGTTTAATCTTCGCTTTCAGATTTGCTCTCTTCGCCTGGTTTCTTTGGAGGAGATGTTCCAGAGGAGGCTTTTGTGGCAATCACATCATCTATTCTTAGTATCATTACTGCAGCATCTGTGGCGCTGTTAATTGCTTGCTTTCCTACCCTTATGGGTTCAATTACTCCAAGCTCTACCATATCTGCTGGCTTGCCCTTGAATACATCAACACCGTATGTTTTCTTGCCTTCGGCATGTTCCTTCTTCAGATTTATTAGAATACCGATTGCATCGAGTCCTGCATTTTCTGCTAGTGTTCTCGGGATAATCTCTAATGCTTCTGCAAATTTCTCAATCGCAAGCTGCTCCCTTCCTCCTACCTTGGCACTGTATTCTCTCAGTCTTAGAGCTAACTCTGTTGCAGCTGCTCCTCCGCCAGGAACAATCTTTCCATCCTCTATGGCGGATGCAACCACATGCAATGAATCAACTAGGCTCCTCTCAATTTCGTCCACCACATGCTCAGTTCCACCCCTTATCAGGATGGATACAGCCTTTGGATTCTTGCAGCCTGTCACAAATGTGAGATGGTCTTCTCCAATCTTAATTTCCTCTACTTTCTCAGCCTCGCCCAGATCTGAAGGAGTCAGATCGTCTATGTTGGTTACAATGTTACCTCCAATGGCTTTGGCTAATTTCTCAATATCCGATTTCTTTACCCTTCTGGCAGCATAAATTCCTTCTTTTGACAGGAAGTGCATTGCAAGGTCATCAATTCCCTTCTGGGTTAAAACTACGTTAGCTCCCACAGACTTGATTTTCTCTACCATCTCTTTCAATATATTTTCTTCTTGCTTCTTGAATTTCATTATCGATTCTGGATCCTCAATTCTTATTGAAGTATCGAATTCTGGTTTCTTGATCTCCAGTGCAAAGTTGAGTAATGCAATTTTTGCGTTGTTAACAACAACTGGCATTCCAGGATGAACCCTTTCCTTATCCACTATAATTCCATGAATTAATTGGGTATCGTCAATTGCTCCACCCTGTTTCTTAACTAGCTGTATGTCATCGAAATCAACATATGGTTTACCATCTCTGATCTGTTTTACCTGTAAAACCGCCTTCACTGCAATTTCTCCAAGCTTCTGTTTTGAAGTGGATGCACTCTTTGAGTTTAGCGCAGTGTTTGCAATCTTTAATAATAGAGATTCATCATTATCCGTAACAGGTATGGATATTTCATCAAGTACCTGCTTTGCTTTCTCTGCAGCAAGTCTATAACCGGATGCAATTACTGTTGGGTGAACGTTTTGATTGAGTAAATCTTCTGCCTTTCTTAAAAGCTCTCCAGCTAATACAGCTGCTGTTGTGGTACCGTCTCCAACCTCCTGATCCTGTGTTTTAGATACCTCAACCAGCATTTTGGCAGCTGGATGCTCAATATCCATCTCCTTAAGAATTGTTACACCATCATTTGTAATTACTATATCACCAAGGGAATCTACAAGCATCTTATCCATTCCTCTTGGTCCAAGGGTTGTCTTCACAGCATCTGCAATGGCTTTAGCGGCGTTTATATTATTCTGCATGGCATTCTTACCAGATTCCCTCTTTGACCCTTCCTTTAAAATAAATATAGGCTGTCCCGGCATCATTGAACTCTACACCTCTGTTTCCGTATTTTATTCTTCTATATAAATTTCACTTTTATCATTAATGAAAACCTTGAAAATTCTTGAATTATGCAAATACCGTATCCAATGAATTATAACACAAGTTACCATATTTATTAATAAAACTACACACAACATTTCTAAAATTCGCCATTTAAGGTGACAGCATGAAATCTAATATATGGGTTTTTAATGGCATCATGAAATTAAGCCACCGTAGCTCAGCCTGGAAGAGCGGCTGATTCGTAATCAGCAGGTCGGGGGTTCGAACCCCTCCGGTGGCTTCATTATTAAAATTATATCTCTCTTTTAAATTCTTGAGTTCAAGGAAAACTCATTTTTTAGGTCTTACAGCAACCCCTCATGACGGTAAAAGAGATCATTTTATAAGCCGTTTAAAGCTTATTTTTCCTTCCTTAACCGAAGATAATTCAGAAGAATATCTTAAAAAATATATGATAAGGAGAAGAAAGAAGGATGATGATGTTACTGATATTAATGGCAACCCTCTTTTCCCTTATGATGTAATAGTAAAAACGATTAAACTCAATGTTACAAAGGAAGAATTAGAATTTTATAGGGGAGTTGAGAACTATGTGAAAAACATGTACGGTAAGTCTGAAAATTATAATTCTCCTCGTGGTCTTGTTGCAGCGATTATGGGGAGGCTGGCTTCAAAGTATTTTTAATTTGCTTATCCATGAAATATTGAAATAAAGTCATACATATTCGATATTTATTTGATTTTTGCCCCATAATATTTAAGTATTTGCCATTTATAATAAGTAATGGGCGATGGCGCTCGCCTTAAATCCAGTTCTTGGTGATAGCGCCTACTAAATAAAAGGAGAATTGATTACATGGAAAGTAGCGATGTAAATTTAGACCAGGATAATTCAAGCAATTTAATAACATGTAGAATAGAAAGTGCCCTTAATGAAAAAATAAATTCTATTGACAAAGAAATATCATGGCTCGAGGTGGAAATAATTAAAAAAAGATATTCCCTTAATTATTATCAAAACATAATAAATAAAATTAAAATGGGCAGAAAAATAATGAAAAAGTATATCGATGAGCTAGGGGATGAAATCAATTCCCTCAGATGATCTTGCTGAAAATATTATGAAAGAACTCAGCATCGATAAAGTTGAAATATTTTCATACCCCTTCAAGAATGAGATATTATTAAAGAAAGAGGTAAATGAAAATTTTAAAAATTACCTTGCAAAAAAGGAAAAGTTACGGAACCTGGGGAAAGAAAGTTTTGAAATTGAAGGAAAAATAGATGCTTTAAAATTTGAGATAATTGAAATATTAATGGAAAATCACGTGCTTTCATTTAATCTTTCAGGGCTTGTGACTCAATATATGATTTTGAACAAAATAAAAAATTCTAAAGAAATAAGAAAAAATCAGGAAATTGATGATCTAATAGAAATGTACGCTAACCTAGGTGAATTCAAATATGAGTAAAGGAAAAAAGGAAATAAGTCCTAACTTAATGCTAATAACTCTGATAGGGATAGTTAGTTTTTTCGCTGACATGACATACGAAAGTGCAAGAAGTATGATACCACAATATTTTACATATATACTTGGGGGGTCTGTATTTGCCTTAGGGATCGTTATAGGTATTGGAGACTTTCTGGGATATTCATTCAGATCTGTTTCAGGAAAGATTTCAGACAGGACAAGAAACTACTGGGGGATGATGTTTCTCGGTTATACGATCAATCTTTTTGCGGTACCATTGCTTGCATTAGCCAATAATTACATTATTGCATCGATTTTAATCATAATGGAGAGGATGGGTCGTGCAACAAGAATTCCACCAAGAGATTATGTCATTTCAACAGTAGCATCTGAAAATAAGATTGGCTATTCATTTGCATTACAGAATTTACTCGATCAGGCAGGTGCTGTAATAGGCCCTTTAATAATCTCCATCATTCTTTTTATAAATACGGTTATAGGGATGCATTTCTATTTTTAGGAGTGCCTGCTATTTTGAGTATTCTATTTCTATATATATCTTACAGATATTCAAAAAAGGAGATAAACTTTGAATATCGAAGAAAGATAGAGAAAGGAATTAAAAAGAAGCATCTTATTTATTATTTTGTTGGCATAGGGTTAAGTGCTGCTGGAATCTTCAGCATCTCATTTATATTGGTTTTAGCCCAAGGATTTTTGCAACAGTATGAGGTAATATTAATATTCACACTTGCTATGGTAGGTGAAGGTATTTTTGGTTTCATCTTTGGTATAGCATATGATAAAATTGGAAAGGAAATAATAATTATTGGTCCTATATTGGCAATATTAATCATTTTAATGGTTAATTTTCACAATATTTTAATTTACATGTTTCTTGGTCTTTTATTTGGTTCATTTACTGGAGTCAACGATACAGTTACAAGATCAGTAGTAGCTAATTATATAGAGGAGACAAATAGAGGTTCTGTTTTTGGGACATTAAATACCTCCTATGGATACGGATTATTAGTATCTAGCATTTTCATCGGGTATTTTTTCAACAGAATTAGCATAGTTATCGTATATGTTATCATTCTTCAAATTACTTCAATCATTGTATTATTGAAATTCTTTAAAAAAGTGAACGATAGTGTCCCAAATTCTGTGTAGATTTAAGGATACCTCTTACTGAACATTTCCATCAATTCATCCTTGCATTTAAAGTATCCGTTAATTACTCTGTGAGACCATTTCTCATTTAACTCTGCCACTCTAAGGTATATTATTTTCAGTGCGGATTCCTCTGTTGGTAGTGAATCTATTGTCTTTATTCTCCTCCTTATCTCCTTGTTCATCCTTTCTATAATGTTGCTGTGAATTGATTTTCTTTTGATTTTCTTATTGGTTTAGTGTA
>Ga0074075_14433_pt1 | contig 17966 bp, 27 predicted proteins | sample YNPg_E_FD_63712 | JGI IMG/M metagenome (GOLD analysis project Ga0074075, IMG submission 63712) | Hot spring microbial communities from Beowulf Spring, Yellowstone National Park, Wyoming, USA - YNP_Beowulf Spring_E v2 (version 2) | ecosystem: Environmental > Aquatic > Thermal springs > Hot (42-90C)... | reverse complement strand
AAAGAAGAAATTGAAGGGCTTGAGGAGGAACTTAAAAGGCTTGAAAAGATTCGAAAATTTGTTGACGATCTCGAGAATATAAGAATTGCTTTTTCAAGAGATGGCGTTCAAAAGTTGATTAGGAAGAAAGCTGCACCGACAGTGTCATATTATACAAGAGAATTCTTAGAAAAGTTCAACTTGGACATTACAGATATCAATATTAGCGAAGATTTTGATGTGTCTGTAATAAAAGGAGGAGAAGAAATACCTATTAGCTCGTTAAGCGGAGGAGAAAAAGTTGCCGTTGCTATAGCACTCCGCTTAGCTATTGCGAAAGTTATGGCTGGTAAAATTTCAACGATCATAATGGATGAGCCAACTACACATCTTGATGAGGAGAGGAGAAGAGAACTTGTGGAAATTATGAAAAGATTTTTCAGCGAAGAAGCATCGATTCCGCAGATGATAATAATTACTCATCATAGCGAACTTGAAGATGCAGCAGACACGGTATACAAGGTTGAAAAAATAGAAGGAATTTCTAGAGTGGTTGAGGAGTATTGAGCATGTTATTTGGTCAATGTAAGATAAAATGACCTACTGTAATTAAAGGAGGATAAGAATGGTATTTCAATAGGATGTTAAAGAATTAAGTAATATATCGGTAAAGCTCCTGCAGAAATTAGAGCCGGAGCCTAGTTATGTGAAGAATTATATTGAATACGTATATCAGAAAATTCAAGAAAAGGAATGGTTAAAGTAAAGCAAGAACTTTGTTAAAATTTTTAAAAAAGTTTAAGTTACTTTCAAATTCTTATAGGTATCTATAAACGATCTCATAATGTATATAATTTATTAGTTAAGATCCTTTAGGAAAATAATAACCCTACTGATAAGAAGCTCCTGAAGAATGGATTCTTTAACTATGTCTTTTATATATGAGCATTTAGTTTACCCTATAATATTTTTGAGTGGAGAAATAATACTATTCAACATTTCTTCTATTTTCTTGTCAACAAACGAATCATCTATCAAGTCTATGAGGTCATCTTTTTCTCTTTTACTAAGCATCATCACAATTATGGAAATTCTCAAATAATCAAGCAATTGTCGCACGAAATTTTGAATGCTTTTATACTTTGACTCTAATTTCCTTCATTATAATTGAGATGGCCTCCATGTGCGAAAATACTTCTAACCTTATACGCATCTTTGATTATTTTCCTTACTTCATACGGATCGTACCTGAGTAAACTAAGAATTTTACTTACCTCCAACTGTCAACTTTAACACCTTGAATTTTATTAAAATGCTTGACATTTCCGGTAACTATAGTACAATTATTAGAAATTGCAATAGAACTTATCAGCACATCCTTTAAACCTATTACTTCTCCTCGACTTTCGAGATTTGCCTCTATTTCGGCAGCCTTCTTAGCCTCAATTATGGTAAAAGGAAGTATTTCCATAGACTGTAAAAATTCATTAAGTTTTTCAGTATCCCTTTTATACTTATAAGCACCATAATATAGTTCAAAAGCATTAATCACTGTAGTTACCAATCTGTTGTTCTTCCTCATCGACTCAACGTACTTTACTGCCCTTTCCTTACCTCTTAAGAAATCGATTAAAATATCAGTATCTAAACATTTACATTCCATCTTTCCCACATTTTCTCTAAATCTTTAAACAGCTGACTAACCTCTTCATCACTTATATCCGCCCAAATACCCGCATAATCCATTATATTTTTCTTATTACTCTTTATCAACCTTATAATAACGTCTGAAAAACTCTCCCCCTCCCTCTTTTCACTAAATAATAACTTATATGCCTCTTCTGAAATAGTAATGGTCTTTGCCATGTTTAAACATAAGTTTAAACACATACTTAAATCTTTAGAATGTGCTATCTAGCCAGCTGGTTTAACTTTCAATTCCCTTTATGGGATGCTCTGCAAAACAGTATAGGTTCACAGAATAGGCTATATGGGAATTGAGGAGTTCGTTAAAAACGTTAATTTAAAGATTCTAGCTGAAAGTATTGAACATGTAGCATGCAGTGGTAACACTTTAATTCTGTCAGAACATGGCTACGACGTAATATGGGATCAGGAAGCACATTACTTACTGGTGACCCATGGTTTCAAGGAAGGAAAGTTTGAATATGAAGTGATAGCTCCCTTAAGTAAGAAGGCAGTACCATTACTCATATACAGGAGATATTAAGGTATGATGAGCTATAAGCAAGCATATTTTATCTTTAAAAAAGAAAGTAAAAGATATGAAATAGTAAATAACATTGGTAGAGAAAGCGATATAACTGTAGTCTATAGAGTGGGAGCAAAAGCTCACAGCAACTCTTCGAAAACATAACTGCTATCTTAGCCAGACTGGGAGGGCTAATACCGATAAGAATTACAGATAGGGAAGTAGTCTATGGAGTTAGAGAGGATTAAGACCCAATATTAGGAGAACTCATATTAGCATCTATGAGGGTGAGAAATACTGCTAGCTGGAGCAGGATGATGAAGAGATTCTGATATGAAGCGGAAAACATTTACAGGTCATAATTCCACTCTTCCTTGAAATATCACTAGAATTATACAGAGTTTACATTGATCCTAAGAAAAAGGCTAAAATACAAAAAGTTCTATCAACAACATTAAGACAATTCCTAAAGAAATTGTTCAAAAGCAAGAGTATGACCTAAAAAAATGATATATGCAAAACTTATTAACAAGACCAAGACTCTTTTAGGAGTTATATGTGAATGCTCTAGTAGATATTTAAAACTTGAGGTAAATACAGTTAAATTAACAAAAAAATTCACAGGTTCAAAGAAGAGAAGATGGCTTATAACGGAAAAATACCAGCATTAAGAGAAAGCTATAGGGAAGATAAATTACCTGTAATGTTCGATTTTCCTTTAGTATTTGCGCTTAATACATTAATTAGAGTTGTTTAAATAATAAAAGAGGGACTGGAAGAGAAAAACCTAACAAGAAAAATTTATTTTAAACCAGATATCTTTATGGAAAAAGAAATTTATTCAAAGAATAAAGAATTAAATCTTATATATTTATATATTAGGATAATAAGTTTAAATTAGATATATTTTCATTTGCCTTGAATCTCTCCTTATTTTTTAATTTAGAATGTCGTGTTAAAACTATATTCTCTGACTTTATTTATATAGTGCTTATAGAGAAGGAGGATTAAATCGTGGGCAGGTCAACTATGTAGGTTATAAAGGTTTAAGCGAATATTTAAGTAGTAAACATGCCAGCTGAAGAATTCTATAGAGATGCATAGAGAAGATTTGTTGAAGAGCATTTGGCCACACTAATTTATCATGATTGGGAATTTTTAGAGAAAAGAATGAATTATTCAAGCATAGTATGCAACAAATTCCGCTCAATATTACATACATATCCAAATGTCGTAGGAGTAGGAGTAAGTTTAAAAGTAAGGAATAATGAAAGCGCTGCGACTCCGTGTATATTAGTTTTTGTAAGAAGAAAGTTGAAACCTGAACTTCTGCCTAAAGCTATACCTGAAGTAGCAGAAGGTATTCCCACAGATGTAGTAGAAGCTGGTGAACCAGTTTTGCGACATTTCATAAGACCCTATCCTCCAAGACCTGTTCCGCCCGGCTAAAGCATAGGTCACAGCTGGAACACTAGGATGCTTACTTCGTGATAGAGTTGCAAAGGAAATCTTAATTTTAAGTAATAACCATGTAATGGCTAATTTTAATAAAGCTTCTATAGCGATCATTTTTTCCAGTCGTACTTTTATTTGATATTCTTCGGGAAAAATTCCACAGTCACGAAGTGATGTCCATGATGCTTTGTCAAGATAAAGCCTATCATATGTTACTAGGAAACCAGGAACTAAGTAGAATTTAGCAGGTTTCCCAATTATATATTTTTGAAAAACGTCTGTTTCTTCCTTACTTAGCACACCATAGATTTTTGAAACTTTCTAAGAACGTGCCTGTGATCCATATTTTTTTATGCAATTAGTAAAGAGGGTATGGAATATTATTCACTTAAGTACTTCCTATCAACCTCTAGATACACATCACTAATATCACTACTTAAAGGCAATCCCTTCTTAAGTATAGATTTTATTATTAGTGCCATTCTTGAATGATTTTATATTAGTAAAAGTTAATATTATATTTATTGCATCATATCTTCTAACCTGTTCTTCAACAAATCTTATCCTTCTTAAACATCTTTACTTAGGATTGCTAGCTGCTATCCTAGGCAAACCTTGCAGTATCTTTTTAATTGTTTCTTCAACACTCAACGAAATCTTAATCTTTTCAAAAGGACTTGACATATTGTTTAATCAGATTCTAATGATTCTTCATGATCAACTATACTATAGTTAAACTACTTAAAAAAGAGATAAGTAGCATCTTACTATTGTTCTTTTCATTATTGATTAAGTTTATAGCGATCGAATAGGATTTGTACATTTAAGTTGTGTAGGCTTATATAACGCTTGCTTAGAAATTATCACGTGGGACTTGTATATATTGAGGGTATTGCGAAAAATGAAGGTAAAGAAGAGAAGGTTAGGTTCTTAGTAGATTCAGGAGCTTTTTATACTGTTCTAAAAAAGAAATTTGGCAAAGATTGGGCCTAAAGGAAATATCAAAATCTGATTTCATGTTAGCTGATGGAACTACAATTGAAAGAGGAATTTCAGAGGCAATTTTAGAACTTCCTCCTTACGGTGAAAGACATACTCCTGTGATTTTGGGTGAAAGCGAAGATGAAAATTTACTTGGGACATTGACATTGGAAATTTTTGGCTTAATTTTGGATCCTTTTAAAAGGGAATTGAGGCCCGCAAGACTTTTGATGAAATAAAATAATTTCATATAACAGAGAGCCTAGTCTTTTAGGGCGTGGATTTTAACTGCAATTAATAGTAAGACTATATCTTATTCAATATGTTTTAGATTTGGAAACAAATAAATGCTAGATTTTTATGTTCATTTTACAATTATACCATATGATTAATAAGATAGCATCTATTGCTGTTGTTGTTTCAAACGGTAAAAAGGCTGCTGAATGGTACAAAGAAAAACTAGGTTTCGAAATTGTTGAAAGCTCTGGTCATTGGATAACAGTAGCTCCTAAAGGTTCTGAAACAGTTCTGCACTTATGTGAAGGCCCACCTTTAGAACCAGGAAATAGTGGAATATTATTAATATGCGATGATGTTTTAAAAACTGTGGAAGACCTTAGGAAAAAGGGTGTAAAGATAGTCGAAGAACCAAAAGATGAAGGTTGGGGCTTATATGCTATGTTTTCAGATCTCGATGGGAACGTATTCTGGTTGATGCAAGGCGATTGAGATTAAAAATTTATTATTCCTAATTTTATTTCGTCCCATTAATTCGCATTATACAATGGTCTTGCAAAATTTATTCTAGAAATTAGATCATATAAAGCTTATAATTAGTGCAGAAACTATAAAGATTCCTCCAAGTATATCTTTTCTCCGAGGACTTTCTCTTCCGCTAATCTTAGCTATTAGCTGAGTAAATAAGGGAGAAAGAGAAGTAACAATTATTGTTATTCCTAATCCGGCCAGAGCTATTGACAAGATAAAAAGAGATGAACCAAGAGCAAGATCTGATATGGACGCTAAAGCTAAAATTATCTTACCTTTTATACTGCTGTTTATTTTTAAGCTTCTGTTTTTAAGTGTGGAAATTATCCCCAAAACTAAACATGCTGAAGATGTTCGAGTAAAAGCTATAGAAATAGGATTCATGTTATATACAGTTGCAAGCCTAATCATAGATTGCCCTAAAGTCCAAAAAGTTGCTGCAAGTAATGATAGAAAAATGCCTGCAAGTCTTTTTCCGTTTTATCTCCTTTTGAAAAAAGAAATACCCCAAATATTATTAAAAATGAGCTGATAAAATAAAGGAATGTAATTTTCTCTCCTAATAAAAAGGCTGCAATTTGTGAAAAGAAAACGTAAGTGTAAGAAATAGGAGTAGCTATAGATGCTCCAATCTTCCTTATTGCGAATAAATAGAAAGTGTCTCCGATTGCTAATGTAAGAATGCCGCTTAACATTCGGTAAATGATTCCTTCGTTGAAACTAAAAATGATAAAAGGTATTGAAAGCGCTAGGGAAGCGAAAAGCATTCTGTTAAAATTTACAGTAAATGTGGAATTACTAAAAAGGTAGTCCTTATAAACTATTGGAACTATTGACCAAATTAATGCAGGCAATACTGATATCAACGAATACTGTACTTCCGACACTTTATTTATAATGGAAGAATTAAGACAATTTAAGATTATAAATCTTGTTCTGCATTGGATTTGAATATTCTAAATTTTGTTAGACAATCGTTAGAATAAAACTTTTAAGGGTTTATTATTAATTCGTATCACTTTACGGAACGCTAAAGTATCACATCTGATTCGTTATTCCAGAAATACCAAATTTAGTAACTATCCACCCTATGAAACCTACTAATGGTAGTATGCTAATCGGTATCCAAGAGAAAAGCGATAATATGGAGCCAACTATAACAGAGTTACTGTTGAAATTTTTACCCATCCTAAACAATCCAATGGTAAGAGGTACACCACCAATTAAATATAAAATGGTTAAATATCGCAAGTTTGTTAAAGTTATCAATAAATCAAGAGAAAAGTTTGGATTTATTATAGAGAGGACGCCAATTGATAAAGCAATGTTTGCTAAGGATATTATAATGAGTATTGTAATTCCTGTGACTCCAATAGAATAATCCTTGATGATCCTCGATATGCTTATGAAACCTTTTCTAAGTAGAAAAATTAACGCATATAAAATTACAGCACTATATACAAGCCAGCTATATAGCCAGCAATCAAACCGTCGTAAACAATTAATTCTAATATTTACTCCTTGACCAGGCACGTATGAAGATATAACTAAAGAAAAAGCTAAAACGATAGAAACTATAACAAGTAATAAAGTAGCTAATACAAGTACGAAGAATCCTTTTTAATTTTAGATAGGCCTGAAAACATTATAGGTCCTTCTGTTGAGGAAGGAATTGTAAAGGATTGCTGTACTGGAATTTTTTCAAGATTATTTCCACAATTTCTACAAAACCTTGCTGTTGTAGTATTTGCATATCCGCATAATTGGCAAACTTTTTGAGATTCTGGAGTAGACATTACTAATATTGAATGTTTTAAAATTTTTAAATAGTTATTTTTTAAATTACTTTTTCAAGGTTTAATTCACTTAAAGTCAAAACAAATTTAATTTGTTTATCTAATCGGATTTGATCCAATTCACAATCACTAAGCACTTAGCTTTAAAGTTTTTACTAATATTTTTCATTTTTGTATATAGTAATTGTATCATGCTTGATTAATAAGATTTATTAACTGAAACAAGATCATTTAAGAGAAGAAGCTTTTAATAAGAAAGGAGAATTTCCTATTATTTTTATTTCTACGTCCAAGAATTTCTTAATTATTTCGCTATTAGTTATAGCATGCAAAGTTAGCTTTGAAGCAGTATATTCTCCATGATATAAGGCTGCATATATCATTAGCATATCACCCATATGACTATCAAACGCCGCATTTGTTTTAAGTTCCTCTATTAATTTTCTTGCAGCCTCTTCGCCAACCTCCTCAGCTCTCTTACCCAACCTACCTAAAGAATCAGAACCAATTATTCCTTGGGAACCTATCGCTGCTAAGCATATACCAGTCCCTTTGCTAATTTCTCTTTCTCTAATATCAAGATCTATCTTAATCTTATCGATTATTTCCCTTAGAAGATTTAATGCAGAATTTCTTTGCCTTTCAGCAATATGTGTGGGCAACGATGATACATGCGAAATGCCTATAATCTCTTCTAATTTACCGAATTCTTGGTAAGAAAAACTGAATGGGTTCCCTCTAACATCGTTAATCATAATCTCTCCTCCTCCTTCAGGATAATGACCACGCTTTATTAGTTTCAAATTAAAGTTTATTCCTATTTTATTCAAAACCTTTGTGAATACCAATCTAATGTAATCTATTGTTGGAGCATTAGGCACATCCGTACCTCCCTGTATAGTAACGTTTATTTTTCTGTTAATCATGAGAGGTAAAATCGTCTGTAGCACTAACGTAACACTTCCAGCTGTACCAATTTTAAAGATAAAATTTCCTTCTTCTACGATATCCTGCGGTTCAAAAATCAATTCTGTAGAACCAATTATGTCCCCCTTAACTTTAGCATTTGTTAATGTTTTAGCAGCTAAGACTGCTGCGAGATGTTGATTTTGTAACCCAGGATGCTTTCTATTTACTCTAATGTTACGAATAATAAATGACTTTTTTGTAATTGAAGCTAAAGTAAGGGAAGTCCTAAGAATTTGTCCTCCGCCTTCACCTATTTTACCGTCTATTTCTATCATGTTAGATAATAGATTCAAAATTTTTTCTATAAAAGATTGATTAGAGATACATTACATGTTCTAAACTAGATATTGATTACCGGTTAAATTTGATCTTGCAATAAATTGTTATAGTAACAATATATTTTAAATATCAAATTTATAATAATCTCAATTCCAAAATTTCTTGTAAATTACGGAATAATGAAAAATTAAAGTTTTGTTATAGTTTTGTAAATAACTATTTATTATATATCTTTCTGGAATTGATAGATACAAAAATGAAAAATAATTTAAGCAGAGTTGACTATACATTAAGCAGAAAGTTATGTCAAAAACATATAAAGGTTTAAATAAAGAGTATGAATAAACTCCGCATAAACAACAATATAAGTATAAGCACCAGTAAAACTAAGAAATGAGAATAGAAAGATAAATAAAACAGCTTTGTATGAACATAATTAATTTCAGAGCTTGCTTTCTTTAGGTACACTATTCAGACTTTCTTAAATCTGATTGGTTCTTAGGAAATAAAGGATCGCTAGTTCATGATTTGCATTTTAGATAATATTCATCAATCACAATATGAGAAAAAATTAGCACTTCAACATCCTCTTTCTTGATCATGTACTTTTCTAAAAAGCTTAGGAATGAATTAAGCTCTGCAGAAGCATCTTTAGGATTATTCATAACAAATTCAAGTAAAGAATCATGAACCTCATTTCCCTTAGGAATAAAATTTTCGATTTTTCTTTGTAAACGATCATTGGGAGCAAGATTGGCCAATTTATCAATTGAATATTTTTTAACTCGTTCACTTTCTTTATCACTTCTTACAAAATTACCTAAAATTGAAGTACCTGTGCTAATTACAAAGAATTTCTTTCGTTGATAGTCCATGATAGTGTAAATTTATAAAAATATTTAAATTTAGAAAAATTGTGCTTATTGAGTTTTATTTCAAATTGTTGAAAGTTATATTTTTAATATAGCTCTACAATGTAAAGAACATTTACTATTTCAAAATAATGAAATAAAATTTTATATAGAGAATTTTTACTAAATAATGAATAGATTATGGGGTTAAAATATAAATTAAATTTGAATGATAAAATGATTCGTAAGATTAATGTAAGGAATTACTTGTTAAAGAAAGAAAGCTTGTCAGTGATATACCATGCAATCTAAAAAGATGGAATCTAGTAAATTTGAAAATAAAATCCAAGAAATAAGAAAAAATTGTGTTAAAAAACAAAGATTTTGTCCTAAATGCGGTTCTTTGCTTTACAATCCTTATTCTAAAGATGCTTTGTATGTAAAGTTACTTCAGAATTTTGGATTGACATGCAGAAAGTGCGGATATTATCTTCCTTTCGATCCTAATTTTATTGAAGATGATTGTTTCCTATGTTTCTATTATGACTTACTTAACTATGAGAAAAGAATTGCGTTCAAGGAAATTTATGAAAACATGATGAATGGCAATATCAGAAACGTTGGAGAATATTGTGGGTAGCTGTTCAATAAAAGGTAGAATGCCTATCACAACTGCAGCAAGGTATGGAGACCAAGAGGGCACGGCGAACTTCCTTGGCATCTCACCCCCAATCAATGCAGGTATAATTCCAAGGATGAGGAGAACAGGGATTAAAGACGGAAGTCCCCCCTGTAACAGTTCTATGGGCAGGGCCAACACATTGATTGGATGATTTAGAAGGTCAGTGATAGACCAGGCCAATCCCGCCGACGAGGCCATTAGCAGAGGCCACCTCACCCAGCCACCTAACTTCACTCTCAATGATGAAAAGATCAATATTGCGGCAGGGACTGCGGTGGGGAAAAGGAAGGATAGTCCAGCTAGGGGTATGAATAGGGACATCCTCCTCTCCCTGAAGGCCAACACCATGGCACCGAGCAAACACAGGACAACCGCTGCGTCGTAGTTCAGAAAGAGGTTAGTGTAGACTATTCTATTTAGAGTAACATATAGTCCCACGGAGAGCGTGACCGCTGCTCCCTCTAACAGAGGTGGGACCATGTCCAGTGTACGGCTAGCCCTCATCACTCCTGCTCAACTCCCAGAGGCCCAGGAAGAGAATTGAAGTGAGAATCACGCTCATTATTAAATCCGAGGGTGTTGAATAAAAGATAGATCTATCCCCTGCCAAGGCCTGTAGGTTGGGGAAGGGGTCAGAGGCAATCCCAGGATAGTTTGCACCCACAAGGGTCTCATTCAAGTTAGGTCCTCTCTCTTGAAGTATGACTCCGTTAGTGGCAACTGTGACGTTACCATTAGATATGGCGGTGAGGTTCCTTCCTGATAACAGGAACTTTACTTCGTTCCCTTGGGTTATGTTGCCGAATATTTGATTTGGAGTCACGGTCGCATTGATGGAAGTAATTGTGTGTGTAGTTGGATTTATGTTGTATAGGGTGACTAGAATTTGGGATGACTTGACCGAAAGGATAAGGTATAATGTGTAAGTTAAGTATCCACCGTGATAGACCTGATACTCTAAGAATATCACATTAGTAAGTCACAGCATGGGGAATTAAGGGCTCGTTGGTAATCGTCTCCCAGACTGAGATATTTCGATCCACTGTCATTATTCTAACCTCCCTACAGCCGAGGTCTCCCCTCATTTCGACCTGTGAGGTGGGGCGAGATGTCGATAAATTGGTGGGGTTACCACGTAGAGTTGTCGAATATCTTAGGACCCCTTAATTGGGGCCCTGAGAAGGACTAAGCTGCGGTGAAAGAGGAGTGAACCTCAAGTCCGCAGTAAAGGCGTACAACAGGAAAATGAGGCGGAGGGGCCTCGCAGGCCTCGATACGGCTATCATATTGATAGCCTTTATTATAACCGCCTCAGTCCTCGCGTACGTCGCTGTAAACATGGGTCTGTTCGTGACCCAGAAGGCTAAGAGTACAATAACCAAGGGTGAGGAGACCGCATCTACAGCACTAACTCTCAGCGGATCAGTGCTCTACTCGGTCAATTATCCAACTGACACTCAAAGCTATTGGATATATTTCCCAGTCTCACCAAGTTCAGGAGTTTCAAGCGTGGAACTCTCTCCAGCCACCACTGCCATAAGCTTTACCGCATCAAGCAGTGGTATACAACTATCTAACATATATGCCCTGTCCCTACTGGGTTATGTATCAAATTCCAATCTAAATACCCACTACTTCACTACCGTTAGCAATGATACCAGTGGAGGACAGACTTACTATTACTTCAGTAGCCCATACGCAGCCCTCGTGGCCATATACAACTTGAACCAGACTGGTACCATGCCCAGCGCCTGGAACAACTATCTTGAAGTAAGTACTGCTAAACCGACCGTTGGCTCCTACTTCAGCTTCCTATATCAAGGAACTACCTTCTACGTTAAAGTCCTTCGCACCTTCGCCTTCACTTTCCCCATAGCTGGCTTCTCCTTGGCGGGAAGCTATGTGGCTCCAGCGGGATCGACAATAGGCGTAATGGTATTATTCGGTCCACATGTGGGTTCTAATGTCTTCCAGTACCAAACTGTTACAGTGCAGATAACTCCAAACATAGGGTCTCCCCTGACAGTGAGCGAATACGTCTACCAGCCCGAGGGGAATGTAACTATAATAGGATAACTTTTTAAAATCTTTTCTTATGGTGATTATAAATGGCCCTGCCCGACCTCACGTCCAACCCCTTAATCATATTAATTTTGACCGTCAGTATTCCCCTGGCAGTATTCTTCTTTTTCACTTTTCAGTTTATTATTCCTGGTCGTCTTCCCAGGTTTAGGTCAAAAGCTCAGCCAGCCCAACCTCAAGCGGCCCAAAGTCAGCAGAATCCAGCGAATCAGGTTCCCTCAACTCAACAGGAACAGCCCAAGGAAGATCCCACCAAACCATTACTCACCAGGATGGACAAGATGCAGAGTGAACTTGTGAAGGCCCAGAGGGAGGGAGTGGCTGAACTTAAGGAGGCGATCCAGTCCTTGGCTACAAGTTTAGAGGACACCGCGCTTACACTTAAGTCAGCTCAGTCGGACAGGGCTTCTCCCTTCAACTTAGTAACAGAGGAGCAGCACCCCTCAGAGCACAAGGAAATAGCCGAGTTTCCGGCGGGTAGCGTAAATCTACCTAAGTTCATACAGATGTGTGCGTTGCTGGAGGCAATGGAGTACGACAACGATAAAATAAGGGATCTTTACGACCTCTCCCTTCTTAGCAGTGAGGACGTGGAGCTCCTCACGAGAATTCAGGAGTTCCTCTCCAACAACAAAGGTAAGTACAAGGCCAGGGACTTGGCAATGACCGCATATCACATAGCGGAGACCTACAGGTCCTCCTCCCCAGAGATGCGAAAGTTCCTCATGACGATCAGGGGTGTAGGCGATGGCCAGTGAGATAATATCTGAGTCAATAATGGTCATAGCCACCATTGTGTTGGTGGGAGTGCTTGCGGGGGCCCTGTTCTACACGGTGTCCACCATGAGTACTTCAATGGCTTCATACACCGTGCTTCAATCCCAGAGACTTACAACTGACGTGCAAATAGTGTACGCCACGAACACATCCTCAACACAGATTGTTGCCTACGTACAGAACGTCGGTGAGTCCACCGTGTTCAACCTGGGTTCCTCCCAGGTATACTTCGGTCCCCAGGGTGGACTTCAGCAGCTGGGTTTTAATAGCGTTGCTCCCTCCTGGACCACCTCTTCATCCACCCTCTCCCCAGGACAGACAGTGAAGTTGACGCTCACCCTCTCCTCTCCATTGACTCAGGGACAGTATTACACCATAATGTTCGTGACTCCCACAGGGTATCAGACAGAGTACACCTTTCAGGTGACCTGAATGGGCTTCTCTCAGGTCATAGGACTCTCCCTCATAGCCTTCGTGGTACTATCGTTGGCCACAGTGTACGGTGCAACTGCCCTCCGTGATCAGCAGATTTACTCCCAGGCGGAGCAGGAGAGGCAAAGTCTGTATGAGGCACAACTCTCCACTCAGATCAAGGTAATTTCATGGTCCTTGAGTGGAAATTTATTGTCACTGGAAATATCAAACAACGGAAGTACCACACTCTTCCAGTACTCCCACTTCTCCGTTGTGGTGAAGTATTATGCTAACGTGAGTGACGTGGCCTCCCTCTCCCTCTCCCAGTATAGTTATGTGCAAGGGAAAGTGTCTCCCCTTACCTGGAACGCCTCCTCCATACTTGAGCCGGACGACGTAGCCACCATCACCATTGGTCTACCCTATCCACCTTACCGAGGACTCCCAGCTGTGGTAGTGTTGGACTCAAACTACGGCCCTGGGGTAGTATGGAGGGGGACGTTGTGAGGAGCAGAGAGGTGGGTCCATGATCTTGGGCACAGGTAACGAGGACCTGGACAGGAGGTTGGGAGGGGTACCCTTTCCCTCCCTCATAATGATGGAGGGAGACCATGGAACCGGTAAGAGTGTTATGGCGGCTCAATTCGCCATGGGGTTCGTGTCAGCCGGGAAGTCGGGCCACGTGATCACCACTGAGCACCTGACCATGGATTACCTGAGGAAGATGAGGGAGGTGAAGTTGGACCTGGTGAAACCTTTTTTGAAGGGAAAGTTGAAAATAGTTCCAATAAATACGGGTAGGTTCACTTGGAACTCCTCAATAACTAGGAAGGTCCTCAGGCTTCTTGTGGATTACGTTGCGTCCGTTAAGACGGACTTCGTGGTGGTTGACAGCTTTACAGTGCTGGCCACTTTCGTAGAGGAGAGGGAACTCATGGATTTCCTGAGAAGGTGCAGACTTTTCGTGGGGGAAGGTAAACTCATGTTGTTAACAGTACATCCCAAGGTATTCAAGGAAGACTTGTTAAGTAGGCTGAAGAGTGAGGTTGACGTCTATTTCACCCTCTCCTCCACCACCATAGGTGGGAGGAGGGTGAAGGTACTGGAGAAGGTGAAGACGGTGGGAGGGTTGGCGGGGGTGGACGCTCTGTCTTTCGACGTGGATCCATCCCTGGGAATAAAGATAGTTCCGCTGTCTCTGTCGAGGGCGTGAGCATGGAGGAGTTCGTTGAGTCCTACTTAAGGTCCCAGGAGAAAAGGCCTACAGTCATAGACTCACCCTCCGTCCTCAAGGGAGAGAGGCAATATAACGCCCTGTACAAGGTTTCAGACTCAGTGTACATACACGTTAAGAGCATTAAGTCAGAGGACGGCTACAATCAGTACATAGTGGTGGAACCACCGAGGCCCACGGATCAGGAAATTGACGCGGTGGAGGACGCCTTCGCCAAGGTTGCCGGAACCAGGGATCCACCTGCCAACATAGAGGATAAGGAGAAGCTAATGAGGTCGATCCTTCAAAGGGTCCTCCCTAAGGTGAAGCTCTCCACACCCAGAGAGTATGTCGTGTATCACTTCGTGAGGGACAAGCTCTACGCAGGTCCATTGGAGCCGTTAATAAGGGACCCAAACATAGAGGACATCACGATCCCAGGACTGGGGAGGGTCTACATAGTTCACAAGGTCTTCGGTTCAATGGTGACTTCCATTAGTTTCGACAACGAGCGGTCCCTTGACGATCTCATCGTCTCACTTAGTGAGAAGAGCTTCAGGCCCGTATCACATAACAGGCCCATCATCGACGCCTCCCTCCCCGATGGTTCCAGGGTCAACTTCGTATATGGGACGGACGTAAGTAGGAGGGGATCTAACCTAACCATAAGGAAGTTCAGTAAGGTTCCCCTCAGTATAACTCAACTAATCGTCTCTGGCACAATCTCTCCTCTGATGGCTGCCTATGTCTGGATGATGCTTGATGAAGGAATGAACCTCTTCGTGTGCGGGGAGACTGCCTCAGGGAAGACAACTACCTTGAACGCCATAACGGCCTTCATTCCCCCTAACCTAAAGATAGTTACAATTGAGGATACTCCAGAGCTAACCGTACCTCACAGTAACTGGGTGGCTGAGGTCACCAGGGACACAGGTGGGGAGGGTACAATAAAGCTATTTGACTTGCTCAAGGCTGCCCTTAGGCAGAGACCTAACTATATACTGGTGGGCGAGATAAGGGACAAGGAGGGTAACGTGGCCTTCCAGGCAATGCAGACCGGGCACTCAGTCATGGCGACCTTCCACTCGGCCAACGTTAGGACCCTAATACAGAGACTTTCAGGTTACCCAATAGAGGTGCCAAAGAGCTACATAAACAACCTGAATATAGCTCTCTTCCAGACTGCCCTATACGACAAGAGAGGGAACCTAATGAGGAGGGTGATTGAGGTGGATGAGCTCATAGACGTGGATCCCGTGACAAATGACGTAATCTATGTCCCCATCTTCACCTACGATCCTGTGAGGGACGTAATGGAGTTCGCTGGGAGGGGAACCTCCTACCTCATAGAGAGCAAGATAGCTGTGAGGAGAGGAGTGGACAGAAGGAACCTTTACACCCTCTACGACGAACTTAGGGCTAGGTCTGAATTCCTCAAATCGTTGGCTGACAGGAAAGTGTTCAACTACTTTGAGGTTTGGAGGTGGCTCCTTCGGGCAAGACAGGTTGGATATGAGGAGGCGATGAGAGCTGTTCAGGCCTAAGCAAACCGAAATAGACTCCAAATACATTTTCGTAATAGCCTACATGGTTGCCATGTTCTCCTCCGGGATACCCCCGGAGCTCGTAGTTTCAATTCTCGCTAACGATAGATTCTTCTCCCCATATGAGGCCTACATGAAGAGAATAAAGGTATTGGTGTCGGGCTACAGGTTCAAGTTCCAGTCTGCCACAAATAGGGTCAGTAGGATCGTGAACGTCGCCCCATTCAAGGAGTTCCTCATCAGGTTCGGGCAGGCCGTGGCGTTCGGAGACAATATGGAGTCCTACCTGTCAAGGGAGGTTGACGTTGCCCTAAGTGAGTATAGTGCCAACATGATGAGGAAGCTGGAGTCCATGAATAATTTCTTGGCCATATTCGGTACTCTCAATAGTTCCCTTGTCTTCCTCATGGCAGACGTAACCATTATCTCCATACTATATAGCGCGGGGGAGGATCTACTTAGACTGGTCTTCCTATCCGTGGTGGTAGTGGCCGGCTCAATGGGCGTCTTCATGTACAGCCTTTACAAGCCTGAGACCTACGTAGTTCATTCGAGGATGGAGAACTATGTTTCCCTCTTGGCAGTGATGGTCTCCATTCTGGCGTCCTTCATTGGTGGAAGCTTTGAGGCAGTTGTAGCCTCGGGGGTAGCCCTATTGGGTTTGGGACTCTTCTTCAGAGTGAGGGAAAACAGAATAAATGCCGTGGAGAGACATTATGTTCTCTTCATTAGGTACTTCACCAGGAATTATAGCGTAATAGGAAACCTCAGGGAGGCAATGTATAGTGTGTTGAGGGGTGAACTAGGTTCCCTGAGGCCTTTCGTGATGAGAACCTTAAGGAGGCTAGAGATGGGGGTCAATAAGGATAAAGTCCTGGCCCTCCTTGGAGAGGAATCTGGAAGTGTATTGATAAAAATGATGAATAAGGTGGTCACTACCACCATAACGTTAGGAGGTAAGGTGAGGGAGGTGGGGGAGATGCTGAGCAAGGTGGGGGACTCAATCTTGAGCGTCAGGGCCAGGAGGGAACAGAACGGGAGAGCCTTCGAGAGCACAATGTATGCCCTACAGGCGGCAAGCGCGGGTGTATCTGCGGCCCTCATATCCATTACGGGAATTTTGGACAACCTCTTCCAACTGCCATCAGTTAGCTCGGTCTTCGCCTTCACTCCCCTAAACATAGCTGGAGTGGAGAGACTGTTACTTACGTTGTTGGTAACCTTAAGCTACACCAACGGGCTCGGTATTTCGGTTGCCTATGGTAGATCCCTCCACGTTAGCCTGTACTTCATAGGTGTGTTGTTACTGATATCTGGAATAACGTTCCACGTGGCCTTACTGTTGACGGGAAGGATATTCAGCGCTCTCTACTCCAACGGTATAGTCACTCCAGGGCCCTGATCACTCTAATCCCAGGACCAATGTGACCGAGTGAGACCTGCTCCATCCACCTATTCCATTGGCCAGAATCAATTTGGCACCGACGTTCCTACCTTCCGCCATGTCGTTCAGTTGAAGAAGTGCCTCCTCCATCACCACTCCCCCACTCATGTAGGCAGGCTGGCCAACGTTTAGGCTTCCTCCTCCTGTATTTACCGGTAAGGTGCCCTTGTAGGTTATGTCAGTCTCCTCCAGGAACTTCCCGACCTTACCTTTCTCCACGAGACCCAAGTCCTCCAATTGTAGCATCACCGTCACGGTGAAGGAGTCGTACAGTTCCAGGGCGTCCACCTTAGGTATAAATTCTCTCGCCGGAACGGATGACTCAACAGCCGGGGTAGTGGTGATGTTTTTTAGCTCCACAGGTAGATCGTGCCAGTGGGCCTCGCCGAAGGCTTTGACCTGAATCTTTCTAAGCTTGGATCCCCTGTTTGACACTATGAACGCATGAAATCCGTCAACCGGATATACTACCTCCAGGAGGTGGAGAGGCCACGCCACAATCGGTGAGGAGAGAACCCCA